>Ga0172382_10000892_pt1 | contig 55511 bp, 38 predicted proteins | sample Leawel138RmetaG_FD_122245 | JGI IMG/M metagenome (GOLD analysis project Ga0172382, IMG submission 122245) | Leachate microbial communities from a municipal landfill in Southern Ontario, Canada - Leachate well 138R metaG | ecosystem: Engineered > Solid waste > Landfill > Unclassified | place...
GCAGGTGCTTGGCGGAACTCTCGCCCATGACCCAGCGCACCGCATCGATGATGTTGGATTTGCCGCACCCGTTGGGCCCGACGATGCCCACCAGGTTGCTTGGCAGGTGGATCGTGGTGGGGTCGACGAACGATTTGAAGCCGGCAAGTTTGATCTTGTCTAGACGCATGGGGGGCGAAGATACAAGATGCGAGAGACAAGATACAAGGATTGACAACACAGTACTTCGTAGCGGCCCCCGGGCGGGTGCGCCCCATCCCCGCGAGCGGCGCAGGCGGCGGTCCGGGCCGCTTGTTTTTGCTTGTGTCTTGTCTCTCGCATCTTGTATCTTGCCCAGCCATGAGCAACCAACCGAGCAAGACCCTGGAAACCTTCCCCAACCCGCAGCCCGGCCGCGACTACCTGGTACGGATCCGGATACCGGAGTTCACCTGCCTGTGCCCCAAGACCGGCCAGCCGGATTTTGCGACCCTGCTCCTGGAGTACATCCCGGAAGCCACCTGTGTCGAGTTGAAATCGCTGAAGCTCTACATCTGGTCGTTCCGCGACGAGGGCGCCTTCCATGAGGACGTCACCAACCGCATGCTCACCGACCTGGTGGCAGCGACCCAGCCACGCTTCATGCGGCTGGCGGCGGAGTTCAACGTGCGTGGCGGCATCTATACCCATGTCGTGGCCGAACACCGCGCCCCCGGTTGGCAACCGGCTGCCAAGGTCGACCTGCCCTAGGAGCCTGTCGGACTTGAGACTGATCTACTGCGCCGGTGAGAGAGCAGCCCATTTTTCCGATCCTTTTATTCCGGGCATCCTGCCCTCCACCCTGCGGGCCGGCCTGGTGGCCGTTCCCCTTCGCTCCAGGCGAAGGGATCGTCGAATAGCTGCGGCTATTCTCCTCAAACGATCGAAAAAATGACCTTGCTCTCCCACCTTGCTCGCTACGATCGCTCAAGTCCGACAGGCTCCTAGACACGGCGGGCGACGTGACGGATCCGCGCTTTCTCGGCATCGACGTCGGCACCTCCGGGGTGCGCGCCTGCCTGATCGATACGCAGGGACGGGAGCTCGGTACGGCCCAGACCGCGCTGCCCGAACCGCTGCGCAGCAACGACAGCGTGGAACAGGATCCGGAGCTCTGGCGGCAGGCCCTGGTCGGGACCCTCGATGACCTCGCCGGACGCTGTGATCTGCATCGGGTCACCGCCCTCGCCCTCGATGCCACTTCGGCGACGGTACTCGCCTGCGATGCCGCCGGCGAACCGCTGGGACCCGCGCTGATGTATAACGACGGCCGCGCCGTCGCCGAGGCCGCACGCATCGCGACCGTGGCCGCGCCCGGGAGCGCGGCGCGCGGCGCCCACAGCGGGCTCGCCAAGGCGCTGTGGCTGCAGAAACGCTACCCGGTCACCGCGCGGCTGCTGCACCAGGCCGACTGGCTGACCGGCTGCCTGACGGGGCGCTTTGACAGCAGCGACGAGAACAACGTCCTCAAGCTCGGTTACGACCCCGTCGCCCGCCGCTGGCCCGACTGGCTCGCCACGCTGATACCCCTGGCGCGATTGCCGCAGGTACTGCCGCCAGGCACACCCATCGCACCCCTGCGACCGGACCTGGCCCGGCGCTGGGCCCTGCCACAGGCACAGGTCGTCGCCGGCACCACCGACAGTACTGCCGCCTTCCTTGCCACCGGCGCCGACCGCGTCGGCCAGGCCGTCACCTCGCTCGGCAGCACCCTGGTCCTCAAAGTGCTGGCGGCGTACCCGGTATCCGCACCCGAATACGGCGTCTACAGCCATCGACTCGGTGATCGCTGGCTGGTCGGCGGCGCCTCCAACAGCGGCGGGGCGGTGCTGCGACAGTATTTCGATGCAACCCGATTGCACGCCCTGGAGGCGCGGCTCGACCCAGAGCATCCGACCGGGCTCGACTATTACCCCCTGCCCGGTGTCGGTGAACGCTTCCCCCTCTGTGACCCGGGGCTGCGGCCACGCGTGGGACCCCGTCCCGCGGACGACGCGCGCTTCCTGCAGGGTCTGCTGGAAGGCATTGCGGCCATCGAGCACCGGGGTTATCGCCTGTTGCACACACTGGGCGCGCCCTATCCCGCCGAGGTGATCAGCGTGGGTGGCGGCGCCGCCAATGTGCCCTGGCGGCAGATCCGCGCACGGTACCTGGAGGTCCCGGTGACCGTCGCGGTGCATCAGGACGCGGCCTACGGCAGTGCGTGCCTGGCGATGCGAACAGCGGCATCCTGCTGAAACGACAGCCTGGCCATGAGAAACCTGCGAAAGATACCGAAACACAAAGAGGGTCTTGAAAATGGCTGTCCACCTCTCCCCGGGTGAGTGAAGATCTCTGGGTGAACCGTATGGTCTGGTCCATGCTGCTCCGGGTGTGTCCGCGGCAGATGCGGTTTTCAGGGTGTTCCGGGAAGGATGGGGGGCATGCATCGATCGTGTGGCTCGCGGCCGTGCGGCGAATTGGATTAACCTGCGTCAGCCCGTTAGACTGCGCCGCTCACTGACGCTCAGGTATGCCGCTCACGTGACCGTGTCCCGTCACAACCGGCCGCATGCGCCGTCGCCCCCTCCCTGCCAAGATGCCACTACGCCGCCTTAACGCACCCCGTCTGCACCGCTACAGCGCTGTCCTGGTGATCGGGCTGCTGGGCGGCGTACTGAGCATCGCTGCGTTCCTCTACGAGCGTCAGCAGGACCACAATCATCTGCAACAGCGTTTTGAGTTCCTCACCAAGGAACGGGCGATGCGCATGCAGGCGGGCATTGAGCGCGCCCTGGAGAGCCTTGCGTCGGCCGGTGGCCTGTTCGATGCCAGCAACCAGGTCACCCGTACCGAGTTCGAGGCCTTTCTGCGTGCCCATCTGGATGCCCACCCGGAAATCCGCGCCATCGAATGGCTGCCCCGGATTGCGGCCGACGAGCGTGCCGCCTTTGAGGCCGCGGCGCGCAGCACGGGCCGGGGGCATTTCCGGATCACCGAACGCGCGAGTGACGAAGCGCTCGTGCCAGCCGCGCCGCGGCCGGAATATTTCCCCGTATGGTTCGCAATGCCGGTGGAGGGAAACCATCCCGCACTCGGCTTCGACACCTACAGCCGGCCAAACAACCGCAGCGTCATGGATGCGGCACGGGATCGCGGCACAGTCCTGACCACGGAGGCCTTCACACTGGTGCAGGATTTTGAACGCAACCGCAGCATCGCCATTTACCGGCCGATCTACGGTAGCAGCGTCATCCCCACTACGCTGCTGGAACGGCGCCGTGATCTGCGGGGCTTCCTGGTCATCCTGCTGCGCGTGGCCGATCTGTCCACGGCCTCATTGCCCGACGCGCAGTCCACCGCCATGGATTGGATGCTGATCGATGAATCGGCCTCAGCCGACAACCGCCTGCTCCACTTTCAGCCCTCGCGGCTGCGTCGTACCCCGGTTCCTCCACCGCCATCCGGGCACTTCGACGGGCCGTTGGTCGCGGCGATCCCCCTGCAGGTGCCAGGGCGCACGTGGCGTATGCACTTCGCGCCAGTACCCGAGTTCCATAGCCTGGGTGACCGCTCCCGCGAATGGCTGATGCTGGCGTTCGGCCTGGCCTTGACGACGCTGTTCGCCGTATATCAGGGATCGCGCATCCGCCGCGCCATCGAGGTCGAGAACCTCGCGCGGCGCGACTATCTCACCGGTCTTCCCAACCGCGCCCTGCTGGCGGAGCGGCTGGGGCACGCGCTGACGCTGGCCGACCGCGAGGCCCGCACGCTGGCCGTACTGTTTCTCGACCTGGACCGGTTCAAGCACATCAACGACAGCATGGGGCACTCCGTGGGCGACCACCTGCTGAAGCAGGTAGCACAACGTCTGAGCGCGGTGGTGCGCCGGGAGGATACGCTGGTGCGCATGGGCGGCGACAAATTCGTCGTACTGATGGAACGCTTCGATCACGAACGCGATGCGGCCGTGCTGGCCGACAAGGTGATCCAGTCACTGGCCGTTCCCATCGAGGTCAACGGCCTGCCCTTGTACCTGACCACCAGCATCGGCATCAGCCTGTATCCCCGCGACGCCCGTAGTGCGGAAGGCCTGATCAGCAACGCGGACGCTGCCATGTATCGGGCCAAGGAATCGGGGCGCAACACCTATCAGTTCTATACCCCCGAACTCACGCGCATCGCCCGTGATCAGGTGACGCTGGTGAGCGATCTCAAGCACGCCCTGGAGCGTCAGGAGTTGGAACTATATTACCAACCCCAGATCGGCATCGCCGCGGGACGGATCTTCGGGGTCGAGGCGCTGCTGCGCTGGCGGCGCGGTGACAGCGGGCCGATCTGCCCGGGCCGCTTCATTCCGCTGTCCGAAGACACCGGCCTGATCATTCCCATCGGTGAATGGGTGCTGCGTGAGGCCTGCGCCCAGGCGCAACGCTGGCTGGATGCCGGTCTGCCGCTGGAGCGCATCTCGGTGAACCTCGCGGGACCACAGATCCAGCGTGGCAACATCGTCACCACGGTGGAACGGATACTGGCCGAGACCGGTCTGCCGCCGCACAAACTGGAGCTGGAGATCACCGAATCCGTCGTCATGGGACAAGAGGACACAGCCATCGCCGCCCTGCGGCGCCTGCGCCAACTGGGCATCACCATCGCCGTGGACGATTTCGGCACCGGCTACTCCTCGCTGTCACGACTCAAACAGCTTCCCATCGACCGCCTCAAGATCGATCGCTCGTTCGTGCAGGATCTGCCGTACGACGAGGATGACACCGCCATCGCCCGTGCCATCATCGCCCTGGGCCACAGCCTGGGGTTGCGCGTGATCGCCGAGGGCGTCGAGACCGCGGCGCAGGCACAGTTTCTTCTGGACGAGGGTTGCCCGGAGGCACAGGGCTACTACTACAGCCGGCCCGTGGCCGCAGATGAGATCACCGGCCTGATGCGCGACAATGGCCTCACGTGCAGCGCCCTTGGCCGCTGACCGGCCGCACGCCTCGTTCACGTCTCGGAGTTGCGGATGCAGGATCTCTTCAAAGGTGCAGCTTATCTCCTCGAAGGTTTCCGGCTGGTGCGTGCCCCCGGACTGAGGCGCTTCGTCATCGTGCCCTTGCTGGTCAACAGCCTGCTGTTCGCCGGCCTGATCTTCGTTGCCCTGCAAGGCTTCGAACAGCTGATGGCCTACCTGCTCGGCTTCCTGCCGGACTGGCTGCAGTGGCTGCAATACCTGCTATGGCCACTGTTCGCCCTCAGCGCGCTGTTGCTACTGACCTACAGCTTTACCCTGGTCGCCAACCTGATCGCTGCGCCCTTCAACGGTGTGCTCGCCGAGGCGGTCGAGAAACACCTTACCGGGCAGGCCACCGAAGAGACCGGTGGCTGGCGGGCCATCGTCATGGATATCCCGCGCAGCCTGTGGTCCGAGTTGCAGAAGCTCGGCTATTTCGCGCTGCGCGCCCTGCCGCTGCTGCTCCTGTTCGTGATCCCCGGCATCAACTTCGCCGCACCGCTGCTGTGGATGCTGTTCAGCGCCTGGATGCTCGCGCTGGAATACGCCGACTATCCCATGGACAACCATGGCCTGAAATTCCGTGAGCAACGGCCGCGCCTGCGGGCGCGGCCGCTGTTGACACTCGGCTTCGGTCTCGCCGTACTCGGGCTCACGCTCGTGCCGATCGTGAATTTCCTGATCATGCCCGCGGCAGTTGCCGGTGCCACGGCGCTGTGGACGCGAGAACTGCAGGGGCAGCCCCATTGAAGGCCCTCATGCCGCGAGGCTCACTGCCTTTCGAGATATCTACGCAGCCGCGCGATGCCTTCCTCTAACTGCGCCAGCGACGTCGTGTAGGCGAAGCGTACATGCTCGTCGGCGCGGTGCTGCCCGAAGTCGATACCCGGCGTGATTGCCACACCGGCCTCTTCGAGCAGCGCATGGCAGAAGGCGAAACTGTCGTCGGTGAAGCGGCGGCAGCCGGCGTAGAGGTAGAAGGCGCCCTGGGGTTCCAGGGGGATATCGAAGCCGAGCGCACGCAGGGCGGGCAGCAGGTAGTCGCGGCGGGCAGCGAAGGTCTGGCGTCGTTGCTCGAAGATGGCCTCTGCCGTGGGTGTGAAGGCCGCCAGTGCCGCATACTGCGCCAGCGTCGGTGCCGCCAGAAACAGGTTCTGGGCGAGCCGCTCGAGGGCCTCGATATAGTCCGGCGGCGCCACCAGCCAGCCAAGCCGCCAGCCGGTCATACCGAAATATTTCGAGAAGCTGTTGATGATGAAGACGTCATCGCCAACGGTCAGCGCCGACGCGGCCACCGCATCGTAGGTGAGGCCATGATAGATCTCATCGACGATCAGGGCCGCGCCGTGTTCGCCGGCGAGGCCGTGCAGGCCGGCGAGCTGCCCTGGCGTCAACGAGGTGCCTGAGGGGTTGGCCGGCGAGGCAACCAACAGGGCCGCAGTAGCATCCGTCCAATGTGCCCGCGCCAGTTCCGGCGTGAGCTGATAGCCGTGGGTGGCGTCGGTCGGCACCAGCCGCGCCCGCCCTTCCAGCAGGCGGACGAGATTACGGTTGCACGGGTAACCGGGATCGCTCATCAGGACCTCGCGTCCCGGGTCGATCAGCGTAGCCAGCACCAGTTGCAGCGCACCCGATGCGCCCGGTGTCAGGAGGATCCGGTCGGGATCGATGTCCAGGCCGTCACGTGTGCAGTACAGGCCTGCGATCGCCTCCCGCAGCACCCGCAGACCGACCGCCGGCGTGTAGTGCGTCTGTCCCTGCGCCAGGGCTGCCTGTCCGGCGGCGATGATGGGTTCGGCAGTCGGGAAATCCGGCTCGCCGATCTCCATGTGCACGATGGACCGCCCCATGGCCTCCAGTTCACGCGCCCGCGCCAGCAGCGCCATCACGTGGAAGGGCCGGATATCGCCCATACGCCGGGCCAACGGTAATTTCGTTCCAGTCATCTGCGGCCGTGTCACTCACCCGAAATTGATCGATCCCGGCCGCCCCGCTGGGGTCACCGGCAGAGCGGTAACTGGAATTCACCGGCTTCGCGGGTTTTGCGGCTAACGCGCATGGACCCGACGCAACAGGTCGACATCCACATAGCTGGCTCCGTTTACCTCGCCTGCCAGCACCTGAAACGGGCGGTCCGGCTCACCGAGCTGGTCGAGCAGCAGCGCCGCGCCGCTGAAATCATGACGCTGAGTGTAATCGCTCACAGTCACGAGTGTCTTGAGTCCTGCGGCGCGCGCCGCGATCAGGCCATTCTCTGAATCCTCGAAGGCCAGGCATGCCGCCGGCTCGACACCCATGTGCTCCATAGCATAAAAGTAGATATCCGGCGCCGGTTTCTTGTTGGGCACCATGCTGCCCGCCGCGATCACCTCGAACCAGGACTCCGCATCGGCTGCGAGATTCGCCTTGAGCAGCGCCGTGACATTGTCCGGCGTGGTGGTCGTCGCGATCCCCAGGCGCAATCCTGCGGCGCGTGCCTCCGCCAGCAGGCGCCGCACCCCGGGACGCGGGGCAACCCCACCGGCGGCGACCCGGTCGGTGTAGATAGTGGTCTTCGTCTGGTGGAGATTGGCGATGAATGCCGCCATATCGTCCGGGCCGTGAAAATCCGGCCGCCGGGTGTCGAGATAGTGACGAATGCGTTCCTTGCCGCCGGTCACCCCGAGCAGTTCACGGTACAGGTCTTTGGACCAGACCCAGTCCAGGCCGGCCGTCGCGAAGGCGGCGTTGAACGCCTGCCTGTGTACCTCCTCGGTTTCCGCCAGGGTTCCGTCGACATCGAACAGCAGTGCGCGTAACTCGCTCATGGGCTGGATCATCTCCATCAAAAGGGCGGTATAGCGTAATGAAGTCCGGCGCCCCTTTCACGGTAGCGCGCGCGCGGGCTTTCCGCACCGCCTCCGGGCTTGACTCGCGCCGCGGCTAAGCCGAGACTTAGCCGCTTAAATTTGAGGGGCCGTTCCGTCCAACGACGCGGAATCGGCCCGTGATTTCGCCCTGACCCCATCTCGGGCGGGCGGAAACTCCGCATTTGCAGGAGAGCTGAATGGCTACCACAAAGAAGTCTGCGACCAAGAAGAAGACGGTCATAAAGAAGACTGCGACCAAGAGCGCACCGGCCAAGAAGGCCGCGATCAAAAAGGCGCCCGCCAAGAAGGCTACGGCACCAAAGGCAGCCGCCAAGAAGAGCGCGACCAGGAAACCGACGGCTGCGAAGAAGGTCGTAACCAGGAAAGCGACAGCCACCACGAAGGCTGTATCCAAGAAGGCCGCTGCCCCTCCTGCCGCCAAGGCTCGCGCCAAGAAGGCTTCAGCCCCGAAGAGGACGGCTGCCGCCAAGCCGACCGCCGGCACGAGCAGCACGCTGATCGACAGCATCGAGCCTTATCGCGAGACGCCTGGCGAAGACTACATGAACGATACCCAGCGGGAGCACTTCCGTAACATCCTGCGGGCGTGGAAGCGCGAACTGATGGAAGAAGTGGATCGCACCGTGCATCACATGCAGGATGAGGCCGCCAATTTCCCCGATCCCAACGACCGTGCCACGCAGGAATCGGAGTTCAGCATGGAACTCCGCACCCGCGATCGCGAGCGCAAGTTGATCAAGAAGATCGACGAAACCCTGGGCAAACTCGACCACGACGACTACGGCTATTGCGAGTCCTGCGGTATCGAGATCGGTATCCGCCGTCTGGAGGCCCGCCCTACCGCCGCGCTGTGTATCGATTGCAAGACGCTGGACGAGATCCGTGAAAAGCAGATGGGTGGTTAACGACAGTTGTGTGGCATGCCGCCGAGGGAGCTGTCCGCTGGCCGGCTTCCGTCTGGCGGTTGTGTACTAGGGGCCTGTCAGTCAAAACCCGCTAGAATCGGCATGTATGTACATCGGCCGCTTCGCCCCCTCACCTACCGGTCCACTGCATTTCGGCTCCCTGGTCGCCGCCGTGGCCAGCTTCCTGGACGCACGCCACCATGAAGGGCGCTGGCTCCTGCGCATGGAGGATCTGGACAAGCCGCGCGAGCAACCCGGAGCCGCTGCTGCGATTCTGCACACGCTCGACCGTCTGGCCCTGCATTGGGACGGACCCGTGGTCTACCAGAGCGGGCGTCTGGAGGCCTACCGCGAGGCCATCGATCGCCTGGTCTCCACCGACCACGCCTATGCCTGTGCCTGTACCCGCCGCGAGGTCGCAGACAGCGCCCTCCAGGGCTGCGAAGGTCCCATCTATCCCGGCACCTGCCGGGCCGGTCTGGCCCCGGGCCAACACGGTCGGTCGGTGCGCGTGCGCGTGGACGGCCCAACCATCGTGTTCGACGATCGCCTGCAGGGACGTTGCACCCAGGATCTTTCCACCGAGATCGGGGATTTCGTTGCCCTGCGCGCCGACGGCATCGTCGCCTATCAGCTTGCCGTGGTCGTCGACGACGCGGCCCAGGGTGTGACGCATGTGGTGCGTGGCAGCGATCTGTTATCCTCCACCGCGCGACAGATTCACCTGCAGCGCCTGCTGGGCTATGCCACGCCCCAGTACCTGCATCTGCCGGTTGCCGTGAACGCCGCCGGTAAAAAACTCAGCAAACAGACTCGTGCCGCGCCCGTCGATGCCCGGTCGGCGACGGCGAGCGCGATACTGGCATTTCTCGGCCAGACGCTGCCGCCCGCTGCGACCGACATGCGGCTGGAGGAACTCTGGGGCCACGCGGCCCGCGCCTGGGATCCACGGCGGATACCGAAATGCCAGACCATCCGGGTGCACGCCCAGGGCCGTCGCGGGCAACCAGCGCCCAGCGCGATACGACCCTAGAACCGGGCACCTGTATTCGGTAATCTCCCCGGCAACGTGTGCATGCTCGCATAAAGGGCCACGTCCAGCACCGGTAAAACAGGAGTTCTGTCATGTCCGCAAGCAAGGCCTATCCGGTACCCACCGACTTCGGCGCCCATGCCCTGATCGACGCCGACCAGTACACCGCGATGTATCGTCGCTCCGTGGACGATCCGGAAGGCTTCTGGGCGGAGCAGGCACAGACCTTTCTCACCTGGACGAAACCCTGGTCGAAGGTACTCGACTGGGACTTTCATACGGGCTACATCCGCTGGTTCGAAGGTGGCAAGCTCAACGCCAGCTACAACTGCCTCGATCGCCACCTCGCCACACGCGGCGATCAGACGGCGATCATCTGGGAAAGCGACGACCCCGGCATCGACAAGAAGATCACCTACCGGGAACTGCATGCCGAAGTCTGCAGACTCGGCAATGTGCTGAAGAGCCGTGGAGTGAAGAAGGGCGACCGGGTCTGCATCTACATGCCGATGATTCCTGAGGCGGTCGCCGCCATGCTGGCCTGCGCCCGCATCGGCGCGGTGCACTCGGTGGTGTTCGGCGGCTTCTCACCCGAATCGCTCAAGGACCGCATCCTGAATTCGGAATGCCACGTGGTGATCACCGCCGATGAGGGTGTGCGCGGCGGCCGTAGCGTACCGCTCAAGGCGAACACCGATACCGCACTGCAATCCTGTCCCGACGTGCATACCGTGCTGACCGTGAGGCGCACCGGCGGACAGGTCGCCTGGAATGCCGGGCGTGATGTCTGGTATCACGAGGCCATGGCGCAGGCCTCGACCGACTGCCCACCTGAAGAAATGGATGCCGAAGACCCGCTGTTCATCCTCTATACCTCCGGTTCCACCGGCAAACCCAAGGGGGTATTGCACACCACCGGCGGCTATCTGCTGTTCTCTGCGATAACGCACAAGTACACCTTCGACTACCACGATGGGGACATCTACTGGTGCACGGCTGACGTGGGCTGGGTAACGGGCCATTCCTATATCGTCTACGGCCCGCTCGCCAACGGTGCCATCAGTCTGATGTTCGAGGGTGTGCCGACCTATCCCGATAGCGGGCGCTTCTGGGCGGTGGTCGACAAGCACAAGGTCAATACGTTCTACACCGCGCCGACCGCCATCCGCGCACTGATGCGCGAAGGCGAGGCACCGGTGAAGCGATATTCCCGTGCATCACTCCGACTCCTCGGCACCGTTGGTGAGCCGATCAACCCCGAGGCCTGGGAGTGGTACTACCATGTCGTCGGTGATGGCCGCTGCCCGGTGGTCGACACCTGGTGGCAGACCGAGACGGGCGGCCACATGATCACCCCGCTCCCCGGCGCGGCGCCCCTGAAGCCGGGTTCGGCCTCGCTGCCGTTCTTCGGTGTGGTACCGGCGATCGTCGACGCCGAGGGCCATATACTAGAGGGAATCTGCGAAGGCAGCCTGGTCATTACCCATCCCTGGCCCGGCCAGATGCGCACCGTCTACGGTGATCACCAGCGTTTCATCGATACCTATTTCCGGGCCTATCCCGGCATGTATGTCACCGGCGACGGCGCACGCCGTGATGCCGACGGCTACTACTGGATCACGGGTCGTATCGACGACGTGCTCAACGTCTCCGGCCACCGCCTTGGCACCGCGGAGGTCGAAAGTGCCCTGGTGCTGCACGCGGCGGTCGCCGAGGCCGCCGTGGTCGGTTTTCCGCACGATATCAAGGGTCAGGGCATCTACGCCTACGTTACCCTGATCAGAGACGTGGAGCCGAGCGAGGCGCTGCGCAAGGAACTGGCGGCACTGGTCCGCAAGGAGATCGGCCCCATCGCGACACCGGACGTCATCCAATGGGCCCCCAGCCTGCCGAAGACACGCTCCGGCAAGATCATGCGTCGTATCCTGCGCAAGATTGCCGCGAACGAGGTGGACAACCTGGGCGATACCTCGACGTTGGCCGATCCCAGCGTCGTCGACGATCTGACCCGCAATCGGCTACACAAGTAACACGCAGCCCGACGGCGGTGCCGGTGGCACCGCCCCCTGCACGGCAGGCGCCGAGTCTCGGCCCAACCCCACCTGCCCCACCCTCTCCTACGGCCACACCCCCTAGGCCTCTTGCCGTACACTGATACTTTTTGACTTAAATATCAATATATTATTTTCTTTCATTGATAAATTAGATCATGAAAGAACCTCCCCTTCTCAAGCTCGCGTCCGCTGGGCCGATACCTCACCCAGGCACAAATGTCAAGGATTTGACGGGGTCAGTCACCACCGATCCGATGCTGCGCGTCCCCGCCCGCATCCGCAGGAAGGACCCAGTGGTGCGACCCAGCCCGGGATGGCGGTGGTGCCTATCCAAACACCAGATCGACTGTCGAGAGAATCGCGCCCATGAATGTCCTGAAGACCCTGTTCATCGTGTCCTTCGCCTGCGCCTGGTACAGCGTCGCCCAGAGCGCCCAGGCGGCCGATGACGACATCTATGCCATCCAGTTCTCGGAGGATGGCAAGTTCCTGGTCACGGGCGGCTCCGGTGGCAACAGCCCGCAGCTCGAGTACAGCGGCGGCATCAAGGTCTGGGACGTGGAGCGCGGCACACTGGTCAAGGCCTTTGGTGAGCAGACCGATCTCGACCGCATCTTCGGCGCGGAGTACGGCTCGGTCGGCAATCGCCATTGGGGCATCAGCAGCTTCAAGGACATCGTACTGACCGGCTCCTACCCGGACGGCAAAGTCGTACTGTTGCCGAGCTCGCTGGGCCGCATCGATGCGGCCAGCAATGTGCAACTGCCGGACTTCATCGGCGGCTATCTGGACCTGACATCCACGGCCGCGAGCCGTATTCCCCTCGAGCGCACGGCGGCCACTTCCCGCACCTGTGGCGACAGCAAGGACGCCTATGAATACATCGGCCCGGTCGTGCCTTCCGAGAACGGGCACTTCGCCGCGGTGGTGGTGAATACCTGCAAGCAGGACAAGGAGCCCAACATACCGGTTGCACAGTACGACTCGACACTGCATGTCATGGACCTGCGCACACTGAGGCTGACCCATACCTTTCGTAACATCGACTCCGGCATCTATGCCGCCGGCATCACCGATGATGGCGAGCACATCGCCTTCGTCGGACGCGACCGCTTCGCAGTCATGGGGGTGGCCGACGATACATCGCGCACTATCGAGCAATATGAAGATGCAGTGTTTCAGGTACCACGCCAGTTCAGCGCCCTGTATTTCAATGCACAGGGCAACAAGCTGGTGTCGCTGCACTACATCTACGACGTCGAGACCGGTAAGGAAACCGAACTCACCTGGCAGCCCGATTCGGCTGTGAACAAGGGTCGTACCGCCAGCGTCAAGATCGCCCCCGACCTGAGCTATTTCGTGCTGGTCAAACCGAAGAAATCCTTGATCGTCTTCGGCGAAGACGGCCTGCCCCATTCCTATGGCAAATCCGATCGTGTGGTTGTGGTCGACACCAAAACCGGTGAAGAACGCGAACTGGCGATTACCGATTCACGGCACGAGGGCAAGAAATGCGTCACCGACATCTCGCCGGACAGCCGCCGTGTTGCTGTGGCCTGCATGGGTGGGATCATCAAGGTATTCGATGTCGCCTCCGGCAACCTGGTATGGGAACAGCGCAATGTCGGCTACAAACGCAACCGCCTGGACAAGAATTTAATGCAGGTCCACGGGCCGGATGATTGGCAACAACTCGCCCTGCTCGCATCCAGGCGTTGAGCGTGAATCCATGACCCGGTCTACACGCCGGGAAGACGACACCGAACCGGCCGCAGCCTTGGGACTGCGGCCGGTCCGCGTTTGGGCCGCACCCCGGACGTGGGCACCACCGGCAATCTGGCGAGGCACAGATTCATCATGCGCAGGCCATTGAAGCTCGGGTTACTGGTCACGACGGCGCTGATCATGGCGGCATTCCTGATTGCCCCGCTGATGCTCGACCATGAATCCCTCCGCCAGAGCCTGGCCGAGGAACTCGGCAACGCATTGGGCCACCCCGTTGCCATCGAATCACTTCAGATCACGCTGTTTCCGCGACCGACTGTCGAACTGCTGCAGGTCACCGTCGATCTCGGCGCACCTGCCACCACCGGACTTGCGATCGGCAGACTCCGCGCCGTGCTCTCCTGGCATGCACTAGTGCGGGGCGAGCTGGTATTGCCGCACTTGAACATCGAGGCGGTGCAACTCGACCACGATCTCGTCGCACGCATCCGTGACTTATTCCCTCTATCGGGATCTGCCGACGCCGCAGCCGCCTTACCGGTTCGGCTGCGTGAGATGACAATCCGTGGGCTTACATGGAAGACCGCTGAAAGCACGATCCTTGGCCCCTTCGACACGAAGCTGAGCTGGAAGGACGCCCTGCGCCCGGCCGTCATCGAGTTCCGGCAAGGCGATGGCAAGCTGCATGTCCGCCTGCTGCCCGACCCCGCTGGTGTCATGGTCGCCCTGCAGGCCCGGGATTGGGCACCCCCCGGCAGGCCACAATGGCGATTCAGCCGACTGCAGGCCGAAGGACGTTACGCCGACCGGGGTATCGAGGTCGCTTCTGCGGAAGGCGAGTCCTTCGGTGGGAATTGGCAGTTCGCCGGTGCACTGGCCTGGGGTGATGTCTGGCAGTTGCGCGGCCAGCTGACTGCCACTGACCTTGAATTGCCGCTGCTGCTGGCGCTGACGGGAAACCCCCCGATCCCCGGTCACATCGACGGCCAGTGCGTGTTGTCCCTGCGAGCACCGACGCCGGATACCCTCGTTCAGGCACCCGGTCTCGACTGTACGCTCGAACATCGTATCGGGATCGACCGGGCACAGATCGGTCTCCATACCGAGCCGGCCGCCACAGGCCTCGCCTACCGGGTAGACGCGGAGCACCTGACCCTCCCCGTCGGTCCCGCATTACATTTTCAACAAATCGAGGCAAGTGGTCTGTTGCACGAAAAAACACTGGGTATCGACCAGATGAGTATCAGCGCCTATCGGGGTAGGCTCAAGGGCAGTGGCAAGCTTGAGTGGGGTGCGGGCTGGCTTTTCGGCTTCGATGTCGATGTGCAGGGGATGGAGATCGAGCCGCTACTGGCCACCTTCGACCAACAGAGCCTCAGCGGTCTGATCGATGCCAACTGCAACGGAGCGCTCCAGGCGAAGACGTTCACGTCCCTGGGTGCACACCCGGATCTCGGCTGCAAATTCAGGATCACCGACGGCATCATCTTCGCCGCCGACCTGGAGCGGGCGGCAACGCTGGTCAGGGCACCGACGCCCGCCGCCGGCAGCACGCCTTTCGATACGCTGGAGGGCAAGCTGCGGCTGGTCAACCAACGGACACAATTTGACCCGATACGGGTTCATTCCTCGGCACTCGAGGCGGCCGGTGCCGTGGGTATTGCCCCCGACCGGCAGCTGTCGGGTGAACTCAGTGTCGGTCTGAAGCATACCGGCGGCATGGTCTCGGTACCGCTCGTGGTCAGCGGCACGACCGATGACCCCGTCATACGACCGACCAACTCGGCACTGGCGGGCGGTGCCGCCGGGACATTGATGCTGGGACCGGGCATCGGCACCGCCATCGGAGTCAAGGTGGGCGAGGCCGTGCAGAAACTTGGCCGCTGGCTGCAGCCCAAGGCTGGGGATGCGCCGGCCGAGGCGCGCCCCCGCTGAACAGGGGAGTGCCACAGGCGCAGCTGGTCATCGGGGGCGCCGCCCGTTAAAATGCCGTCGGATATCACATTCTTCACGCCCTTTGTGGGTCTCGGGCGGTCCTGCCAGCGACTGCATCAGCTCGGAGCTGTCTCATGGAACTCACCACAGAAATGCTGTGGGTGCTCGGCTTTTTGGCCTTTACCATCTATCTGTTCGTTTCCGAGATTGTGCGTGTCGACGTCGCGGCCATCCTGGTCATGGTGCTGCTCGGCCTGACCACGATCCTGCCCTTCACCCCGCCACTGGTGAACACCGCCGAATTATTCGACGGCTTCGCCAGCAACGCCGTCGTCTCCATCATCGCCGTGATGATCCTTGGTGCGGGGCTCGATAAGACCGGCCTCATGAGTACGCTCGCGAATTTCATCCTCAAGATCGGCGGTACCACCGAGAAACGTATCATCCCGCTGATCTCGGGCACCGTCGGTTTCATCTCCAGCTTCATGCAGAACGTCGGTGCCGCCGCGCTGTTTCTGCCGGTGGTGAGCCGCATCTCCGCCCGGACCGGCCTGCCGCTGTCACGCCTGCTCATGCCGATGGGCTTCTGCGCCATCCTTGGCGGTACGGCGACCATGATCGGTTCGAGCCCACTGATCCTGCTGAATGATCTGATCACGACCTCCAATCAATCGCTGGTGGCGAGGGGCCTGGAGGAAATGCCAACCTTCGATCTGTTCGCGGTCACGCCCATCGGCCTGGCATTGATCATCACGGGTATCGCCTATTTCATGCTGGCCGGGCGCCATATTCTGCCGGATGTGAAGGGCGCACAGACCACCGCCGACAGTACACTGGAATATCTGCAGGAGGTCTATGGACTGGACTATGCACTCAACGAGGTGCTGGTTACCGCGGAAAGTCGACTTGTCGGTCGAACCGTCGATGAGGTGGAAAACGAATTCTATGTCCGCATCATTGCCATACAGTCGATCGACCGGCTCTATCTGGCTCCGGGCGGATTGGCCCGTGATGTCCGCATAGCGGCTGGGCAGATACTCGGAATACTTGCATCCGAATCTGCACTGCAACGTCTCAGCGAAACCACCCGCACGACCATCAGCCCCAATATCGCCGTGCTGGCGAGCGTACTCATGCCGACGCGCGCTGGCATCGCCGAGATCGTGATTCCACCGAGTTCCAACCTGATCGGCAAGTCCTGCCGGGATGTGTGGATGCGCAAGACCTATGGCCTCACTGTACTGGCCATCCACCGACAGGGTAAGGCGATCCGCGAAGACGAAGGCGTGGTCGATCTCCCGCTGCAGGGCGGCGACACCCTCATCTGCCATATTGCCTGGGAACAACTGGCCCGTCTGACCAAGGATCGCAACTTCGTGGTGGTCACCACTGAATACCCACACGAGGAATTGCGCCCACACAAGGTGCATTTCGCACTGCTCTTCTTCGCCATCGCCTTGGGTATGGTGTTGTTCACGGACACGCTGCTGTCAGTGGCGCTGTTGACCGGTGCCGTCGGCATGGTCGTCACCGGCGTGCTGTCCATGGATGAGGCCTACAAGGCGGTCAGCTGGAAGACCGTGTTCCTGCTCGCCAGCCTGATTCCTCTGGGCGTCGCGGTCGAACGCTCGGGCACGGCGGAATGGATCGCCGTCAAGACACTGGAACTGGTCGGTAGCGATGTCACCCCGTTGGCACTACAGGCAGTGATCGCCGTACTGGCGACCTTCTTCACGCTGGTGATGTCCAATGTGGGCGCCACGGTGCTGCTCGTGCCATTGGCGGTGAATATCGCTGTACAGGCGTCGGCCGCCGGTGTGGAAGGGGTCAATCCAGCGGTATTCGCGTTGACCGTCGCCCTTGCCACATCGAATTCCTTCCTGATCCCGACCCATCAGGTGAATGCCCTGATCATGGGGCCGGCCGGTTATTCGGTGAAGGATTTCATGCGCGCAGGCGGCATCATGACCGTACTGTTCCTGGTGGTCATGCTTTTCATGCTCGAGGTGGTTTTTTAAGACTGCGGCACCCGCTCATTACGCTGACGCTCCCGCCGGCAACGACAGCCGTTGCCGGCAACCGGGGCAGTCTTGGGTAGTCCGGGGTCCCGCGGCTAGGTGACACTCCCGAAGTTCGTGTCGACGGCACCCGTCGGCACCTCCAGGCCAGCCAGTCGGCAACCCTGCGCGACCGGTCCGCCGGGAAGGATCGTGTACGTGTACCTGAGCCCGCCCTTCGCGTGGAACATCTCCTCCAGCGCATCGTGGAATTCGCGCACATTGATCCGATTGGCATCGTTCTCGTTACGTGCAAAATACTCCTGCAACGCCCGCACCACCTTCCAGTGGTCTTCGGTCAAGGTAATACCTTCCTTCTGCGCAACCTCGCGCGCCGCATCCGGCGTCCATCGGTCAGGGGCATGGGGATATTCGGGGTCATAGACCCGCTTCCCGGGATGCATGATATCGAACATCGTCGGTTCCGGCATGACAGGCCCTCCATGTTGTTGGCTTGTGGGAATACATGTTCGAGTATAGACGAGCTTGCCAGGCTTTGCTTGGCGACGCGTACGCGTGGCGCGGCAGCCCGTTGCCGGTGACCTTTACCTCCAAGCAGGTGCGTCCTGCCGGGCGCACCATAAAAAAAGGGGCCTGGCGGCCCCTTTTTTGTCTGCTGCGACCCCGATCAGCCCTCGCCGACCGCCTTCATGCTGAGACGGATGCGGCCCTGCTTGTCGACCTCCAGCACCTTGACCTTGACGATATCGCCTTCGGCCAGCTTGTCGCTGACGTTCTGCACGCGCTCGTCGCAGATCTGGGAGATGTGCACCAGCCCATCCTTGCCCGGCAGGATGGTCACGAAGGCACCAAAATCCATCAGCTTGGCGACCTTGCCCTCGTAGACGTTGCCGACCGTCACGTCCGCAGTAAGCTGTTCGACGCGATGTTTGGCCTCTTCACCGGCAGCCGCGTCCACTGAGGCGATCTTGACGATGCCGTCATCGGTGATGTCGATACTGGTGCCGGTCTCCTCGGTGATGGCGCGGATGGTGGCGCCGCCCTTGCCGATCACATCACGGATACGGTCCGGATTGATCTTCATGGTGATGTAGCGCGGTGCGAACTTGGACATCTCCTCGCGCGGACTGGCGATGGCGCCGCCCATTTTGCCAAGGATGTGCAGGCGCGCCTCGTGCGCCTGGGCCAGGGCGATCTCCATGATCTCTTTGGTGATGCCCTGGATCTTGATGTCCATCTGCAGCGCCGTCACACCGCTGGTGGTACCGGCAACCTTGAAGTCCATGTCGCCGAGATGATCCTCATCGCCCATGATGTCGGTCAGCACCGCGAACTGGTCGCCTTCCTTGATGAGACCCATGGCCACACCGGCCACCGGCGCCTTCAGCGGTACACCTGCATCCATCAGCGCCAGTGAGCTGCCGCAGACGGATGCCATGGAACTGGAGCCATTGGATTCGGTGATCTCGGAGACGACGCGGATGCTGTACGGGAACGCATTGACGTCGGGCATCATGGCGACGATGCCGCGTTTGGCCAACCGGCCATGACCGATCTCACGGCGCTTGGGACTGCCGACGCGACCGGTTTCACCGACGCAGTAGGGCGGAAAATTGTAGTGGAACATGAAGTGTTCTTTGCGCTCGCCCTGCAGCGCATCGATGATCTGCGCATCGCGGGCGGTGCCCAGCGTGGCCACGACCAGCGCCTGCGTCTCGCCGCGGGTGAACAGCGCGGAGCCGTGCACGCGCGGCAGCACGCCGGTGCGAACGGTGATCGGCCGTACGGTCTTGGTGTCGCGACCGTCGATGCGCTTCTCGCCCGCGAGGATGCGGCCGCGCACGGTGTTGTATTCCAGGGTCTCGATGGCGGTGCGCACGGCCTCGGCGTCGAAGCGGGGGGTGGCGCCCTCCGCCGTCAGCTGGGCGGTGATGGCACTGCGGATCTCATCCAGGCGCGCGTAACGCTGCTGCTTGTCGGCGATCTGGTAGGCCTCGGTGAACCCGGCCCTGCCGGCGGCGGCGACGGCGTCGACCAGGGCCGTGTCGGTGGCCGGCGGCTGCCAGTCCCAGGCGGGTGTACCGACTTCGGTGGCCAGCTCGCGGATGGCCCTGATGGCCGTCTGCATCTGCTCATGCCCGAAGACCACCGAACCCAGCATGACCGCCTCAGGCAGCTCCTTGGCTTCGGATTCCACCATCAGCACGGCCTGCTCGGTACCGGCGACGACCAGATTCAGCTGGGAGTCGGCAAGCTGGCTGGCGAGGGGGTTCAGCACATAGCTGCCGTCGATATAGGCGACGCGGGCCGCGCCGATCGGGCCCTGGAAGGGCATGCCCGAAATGGACAACGCGGCGGAGGCGCCCAGCAACGACGGGATATCCGGATCGATCTCCGGATCCAGCGACATCACCGTGGCGATGACCTGGACCTCATTAGTGAATCCCTCCGGGAACAGCGGGCGGATCGGTCGGTCGATGAGGCGCGAGACCAGGGTCTCGTTTTCACTGGGTCGCCCTTCACGTCGGAAGAATCCGCCCGGGATCTTGCCCGCGGCGTAGGTGCGTTCCTGATAGTCGACGGTCAACGGAAAGAAGTCGCGACCCTCGGCGCCCCGCTTCAGTCCCACGGCGGTGACCAGCACCACCGTATCACCCATGCTGACAATGACAGCGCCGCTGGCCTGACGCGCGATTTCCCCGGTCTCGAGGGTGACGGTGTGGGCACCGTACTGGAACGACTTCTTGATTGGATTCACTCTCTGCTGTCCTTACGCTGGAACTGGAGGAAAGCGCGACGGGTGGCCCCGGAACGAGCCACGCACGCAGAACGCTTAGCGACGCAGGCCGAGACGGCCGATGAGATCCTGATAGCGCTGGCCATCCTTGCGCTTCAGGTAATCGAGCATCTGGCGACGCTGGTTGACCATACGCAGCAGTCCCTGGCGGGAATGATGATCCTGCTTGTGGGTGGCAAAATGGTCGGTCAGATGGGTAATGCGTGCAGACAACAACGCCACCTGGACCTCGGGCGACCCGGTGTCGCCGGTGGCGCGCTGGTAATCCTTAACGATCTGGCCTTTCTGTTCGGCAGTCAAAGAAGACATAACTGGAAATACTCCCAAAAAACGCGTTTCGCGAAGCGTATCGTCACAAGCTGCGTATTGTAGCCGTGGCCGGAAACAGGAACAAGATCAGTGATCGCTGTGATCCCATAAACCCAAAAACTGCATTTGCCACGGAAACACACGGAAGACATTGAAATGAAACCGCGTCACGAAGCGCTGCCTCAGCATGTGACAGGTGACGCGGGATGTCGTGTGAAACCTGAGGTCCCGTCTGTGTTTTCCCGTGTTTTTCCACGTGCTTTCGTGGCGGACTGGGTGTTTTCAGGGCAAAAAATGATGGGACGGCAGTGATCGATGCCTGCCCGTGGCGGCTCCGATCAGCCCCCGGCCATCAGACGCTTGGGTGCCACCCGGCCGTCGTCGAGGATCTCGCCCATGCCCAGGAACTGACGATCGCCGGCATACAACCGGACCCAGCCGCTGGTGGGGGCGTGCGGGACCACCACCGGCTGGCCCTGGCGCAGATAGAAGGCCGTGTCGGCAGACAGGCGTACCTCCGGCCACTGACTGAGCGCCGTCTCGATGGGCAGGAGCAGGGTATCCAGGGCAGCCGGGCCCTCGGTCCCCGCCACGCCCTGGAGCCGGTCCAGACTGACCATGCCGGACTGGTCGTAGGGTCCCACCCCCAGGCGGCGCAGATCCGTTACATGCGCCCCACAACCCAGAGATTCGCCAATATCCTCAGCCAGGGTGCGGATATAGGTGCCCTTGGTGCAGCGCACGTCCAGATCCAGGTAAGGCGGTTCCCAGGCAGACAGTGTCAGGGAGTGGATGGTTACCCTGCGCGGCTGGCGCTCCACCTCGATCCCCTGGCGGGCCAGCGTGTAGAGGCGCTGACCCTGGTGCTTGAGGGCGGAATACATCGGCGGCACCTGTTCGATATCGCCACGGAAGCGCTCGAAGGCTGCCTCGATCCGGGCCACATCCAGGCCTTCCACGGGCCGGGTCTCGACGACCTCGCCCTCGGCATCACCGGTATTGGTCCTCTCGCCGAGTTTGCAGCGCACCTGGTAATGCTTGTCCGCATCCAGCAGGAACCCCGACACCTTGGTCGCCTCGCCCAGACAGATCGGCAACAGGCCACTGGCCAGCGGATCCAGGCTGCCCGTATGCCCCGCCTTGGCGGCCTGGAACAGCCGCTTGACGCTCTGCAGGGCCGCGTTGGAGGTCAGGCCCGAAGGCTTGTCCAGCAGCAGGATCCCGTTGACGTTTCTACCCTTGTTGCGACGTCGTGACATGTTGCGTGTAAACCCTTACTGCTCTGGCGCACCGAGTGCGCGGAAGAAACCATATACCGCAAAGGACGCAAAGGCGCGCCAAATCGTCTTGGCCACAAAACCCAAAACCAGAACTTTTACCGCAAAGGACGCGAAGGCGCGCAAAGGAATTTCTGGAATGAATTCAAAAACCACGTTGACCACGGAAACACACGGAATGCAAAACCCGCTGTATCCCCATCTTCCGTGTATTTCCGTGTGCTTCCGTGGCTGAAATACATTTTGGGTTTACTACCCATTAATGATTTTCCTTTGCGCGCCTTCGCGTCCTTTGCGGTAGAACTATTACTATCAGCTCAGTCCTCGTCATGCCGGTCCGACTTCACTGCCGCGTCGATGAGCGCGCTCAGGCGGCTGCCGCGTTCGATGGACTCATCGTAGACGAAATGCAGTTGCGGCACGCTGCGCACGATCATCTGCTGACCGAGCGCGTGGCGCAGAAAGCCGGCGGCCTTGTTCAGGATCTGCAGCGATATCTGCTGCGCCTCGGTATCGCCCAGCACGGAGATGTACACCTTGGCGTGGCCCAGATCGCGGCTGACCTGCACGGCCGAGACCGTGACCATGCCCAGACGGGGGTCCTTGATGTCGGTACGGATCAGCGCCGCGAGTTCGCGTTGCATCTGTTCGCCGACACGGCGGGTACGGGGGAAATCTCGGGGCATGCTACCTGGGCCTCGACGCCTGCCAGCGGGACGCCAGCCGCTGTCCGCTCCGATGAAGGACGGACACCACCGGCGTAACGACGGTACGGTCAGATCGTCCGAGCCACCTCGCTGCGCTGGAAGACCTCGATCTGGTCGCCCGGTTGAACGTCATTGTAGTTCTTGACACCGATACCGCACTCGGTGCCGGCGCGCACTTCACTGACATCGTCCTTGTGGCGGCGCAGAGATTCCAACTCACCCTCGAACACCACGACATTGTTGCGCAGCACGCGGATGGGTGCGCTGCGACGCACCACGCCATCGACCACCATGCAACCGGCGACAGCACCAAACTTGGAGGAGCGGAACACATCGCGGACCTCGGCCAGCCCGATGATCTCTTCCCGGATCTCCGGTGAGAGCATGCCGTTGATGGCCTTCTTGACGTCATCGATAGCGGTGTAGATCACGCTGTAATAGTGCAGATCGACACCCTGCTCTTCGACCAGCCGCCGGGCGGCCGCATCGGCACGCACGTTGAAGCCGATCATAATGGCCTTCGAGGCCAGCGCAAGATTGACGTCGGACTCATTGATGCCGCCGACGCCGCCCGCGACCACGCGCACACGCACCTCGTCCGTCGACAGCTTGGAAAGCGAATCGCGCAAGGCCTCGAGACTGCCTTGCACATCGGCCTTGATGACCAGATTGAGATCCAGGGTCTCGCCCTCGCCCATGTGTGAAAACACGTCCTCGAGCTTGGCCTGCTGCTGCCGTGCCAGCTTCACGTCACGGAGTTTGCCCTGGCGGAACAGTGCGACCTCGCGGGCCTTGCGCTCGTCGCTCACGACCACCACGTCGTCACCCGCATTGGGCGTGCCGGACAGACCCAGGACCACCACCGGCATCACCGGTCCGGCCTCCTGGATCGGGCGGCCGTTCTCATCGAACATTGCGCGTACGCGGCCCCACTCCTGGCCACTCAGGATCACATCACCCTTCTTCAGGACGCCGTTCCGTACCAGTACGGTTGCCACCGGGCCGCGGCCACGGTCCAGGCTGGACTCGATGATGACGCCGTTGGCCGGACAATCCTCGACCGCAGTGAGTTCCAACACCTCCGCCTGCAACAAAATGGCTTCGAGCAGATTGTCGATACCGTCGCCGGTCTTGGCCGACACCGGCACGAACTGCGTATCGCCACCCCAGTCTTCGGGGATGACTTCGCGCTTGACCAGTTCGTTCTTGACGCGATCGATATCGGCCTCGGGTTTGTCGACCTTGTTGATGGCCACGACGATGGGCACACCGGCGGCCTTGGCATGCTGGATAGCCTCTTCGGTCTGCGGCATGACGCCGTCGTCCGCCGCCACCACCAGAATGACGATATCGGTGATCTGTGCACCACGGGCACGCATGGCGCTGAACGCGGCGTGGCCGGGCGTATCCAGGAAGGTAATGGTCCCGCGCGGCGTATCGACGTGATAGGCGCCGACATGCTGCGTAATGCCACCCGCCTCGCCGGACGCAACCTTGGTACGGCGGATGTAGTCGAGCAGCGAGGTCTTGCCGTGATCGACGTGGCCCATGATGGTGACCACCGGTGAACGCGCCACCTGCTCGCCTTCAGTTTCGCCGCTCAGCACCAGCTGCGCTTCGAGTTCGTTCTCCTTGAGCAGCTTGACCTTGTGGCCCATATCCTCGACGAGGATTGCAGCAGTTTCCTGATCCAGTGTCTGATTGATGGTGACCATGGTCCCCATCTTCATCAAGGCCTTGATCAGGTCGGCGGCCTTGAGCGACATCTTCTGGGCGAGTTCGCTCACGGAGATGCTCTCCGGGATCGCGACCTCACGGATCACCGGCGCGGTCGGCCGTTCGAAGCCGTGGCGATCCGAGCCCGCGAGACTCACGCCACGCGTGGGCGCGCGTTTCTTCTTGCGGCGGCCGGCCATGTCGGCCGCCACATGCAGTTCTTTGCGGCCGTAGCGACTGCGGCGGTCCTCGTCTGCCCCGGTACGCTTGGCCTTGCGGCCACCAGCCTTTTCCTTTTCTTTTTCCTTCTCGGCCGCTTCCTTGACGCGTGCCTCCTCTTCCGCTTTCAGACGTGCCGCTTCGTCGGCGAGATGGCGCTCCAGTTCGGTCTTGCGCGAGGTCTCCTCAGTAGACTTGGTCAGCGCGACCTCGTCACGGGCGCGTTGTTCGGCCTCCTCCTGCTCGCGGCGGCGCTGCTCCTCAGCATTCCGACGTGCCTCTTCGGCGGCGCGTTGCCTGGCTTCCTCCTGCTCAAGACGCGCACGCTCGGCGGCCTCTTCGTCGATGCGCTTCTGTTCCTCGGCGACGACGGCGCTGCGCTTCACATAGGTGCGCTTGCGGCGCACCTCGACGGCCACCGTCTTGGTAGCCGCGGTACGACCCTGGCCGGTGGGAACCTTGAGTTCGCTGTGCGTCTTGCGGCGCAGGGTGATCTTCTTCGGCTCGGCAACCGTGATGGGTTCGCCCGCCGCCTTGCCGTGGCTCTTACGCAGGAAGGTCAGCAACTCCAGCTTTTCCTCTTCATTGATGGTTTCATCGGCGCTGGATTTTTGCAGCCCGGCGTCACCCAGCTGCGCCAACAGGCGATCGACCGGGATACCGACGACTTCTGCAAATTGCTTGACTGTGACTTCCGACATTGTATTTCTGCTCCTGGAGGAATCAGCCCTGCTGCTCTTCCGCAAACCAGGGTGCGCGCGCTGCCATGATCAGCGCGGCGGCGCGATCCTCGTCCATACCTTCGATATCCATCAGCTCATCAACTGCCAATTCGGCCAGATCCTCCTGGGTGACTACACCGCGGCTGGCCAGCGTGTGTGCCAGTTCGGGGTCCATGCCATCCAGATTGAGAAGATCCTCGGCTGGCCCGCTGTCACCCAGTGATTCCTGGACGATGGCACGGGTCAGCAGCACGTCACGGGCTCGTCCGCGCAGCTCATCGACCATGTCCTCGTCGAATTCTTCAACCTCGAGCAGCTCGGCGGCCGGCACATAGGCGACCTCCTCGATACTGGAGAAGCCCTCCTGCACCAGGATCACAGCGAGATCCTCGTCGACGTCCAACTGCTCCATGAACAGCTGCTGCAGCGACTGGGCCTCGGCCTCGCTCTTCTGCTCGGCCTGCTGCTCGGTCATCACATTCAGCTCCCACCCGGTGAGTTGGCTGGCCAGGCGCACGTTCTGACCACCGCGGCCGATGGCCTGCGACAGCTGCTCCTCGGCAATGGCCAGATCCATGCTGTGTTCGTCCTCGTCCACCACGATCGACATGACTTCGGCCGGCGACATGGCGTTGATGACGAACTGCGCGGCATTCTCATTCCACAGGATGATGTCAATGCGCTCACCAGCGAGTTCGTTCGATACCGCCTGCACGCGCGAGCCGCGCATACCGACACAGGCGCCGACCGGATCGATGCGCGGATCGTTCGATTTCACCGCGATCTTGGCGCGCAGGCCGGGGTCGCGCGCGGCACCGAGGATCTCGATCAGGCCCTGGCCGATCTCCGGCACCTCGATCTTGAACAGCTCGATGAGAAACTGCGGGGCGACCCGGGTGACGAACAGCTGCGGACCGCGCGGTTCCGAGCGTACGTCCCTGAGGTAGCCGCGCAGGCGGTCACCGAGACGCACGGATTCGCGCGGGATCATGTCTTCGCGTGCCACCAGGGCCTCGGCGTTGCCACCGAGATCGAGATAGACGTTGCCGCGCTCGACGCGCTTGACGATGCCGGTCACCAGGTCGCCGATGCGATCGGAGTAGGCCTCGACGACCTGCTCACGCTCGGCCTCGCGCACCTTCTGGACGATCACCTGCTTAGCGGTCTGGGCGGCGATACGGCCGAAGGCCTCGGAGGGAATCGGCTCCTCGATGTATTCACCGACCTGGATACCAGGGCGCAGCTGCTGGGCACGGGCGTACAAGACCTGACGATCCGGGGATTCGAATTCCTCATCCTCGTCGTCCACCACCAGCCAGCGGCGGAAGGTGTCGTAATCACCGGTCTGGCGGTCGATCTGCACGCGCGCGTCGATCTCGCCACCATGGCGCTTCTTGGTGGCAGAGGCAAGGGCCGCCTCGATCGCCTCGAAGATCACATCTTTATCGACGCCCTTTTCGTTGGAAACCGCGTCGGCTACGAGAAGAATTTCTTTGTTCATGACCACCTGCCTCCCATTACGGAAGCGCTAAAGATCCGGGACCAACCGGGCCTGCTCCACCTGATCCAATGACAGACTGACCCGCGTGCCATCCTGCTGTTCGATCACCACCTGCTGCTCGTGCAACCCCTGCAACAGGCCTTTGAAGTTGCGTTGTCCGTCTACCGGGAAGCGCGTACGCAGCTTCACCTCGCGGCCGGTGAAACGCTCGAAATCCTGTGCCTGAAACAGCGGCCGGTCCAATCCCGGCGACGACACCTCCAGGGTGTAGTTCCCCGGCACCGGATCCTCGACGTCGAGCAGACCGCTGACCTGATAGCTCACGGCCGAGCAGTCGTCGATGGTCACGCCCCCGGGCTTATCGATATATACCCGTAGCAATCCGTGCTTGCCGCTAGGGCGGTATTCGATACCAACCAGTTCGCAAGCCAGCGCGGTGACCGCCGGTTCCAGCAACACCCGCAGATTGAAAGGATCCTGCCGCATCCACTCACCCGGAAACAAAAAATGGGCCCGAGGCCCACTTCAAGTCCTGCACAACCCCGGCCCCGGAAGCAGCGCCCCGCGGCGGGATCCCAGGTCGTTTCCAGGCGTTGCACGCACTTTCATCCGTCGCCGACCCACATCCGCCCCTTGCAGGAGGGTCATGCCCGGCGCCAAGCAACCGTCCGCAGGTCAAACCGAGAATCCCGCGGCGCCGCGTATTATAGGTTGCCACCGATCGAGCCGCAACCGTCGGTTTCGGTCTCAGAATCCGCCGCACCTGCCGCCCCTTGTGGCGCGCCGTGTTTTCGCTGACCATGACGACCCACCACAACCCAGCGCCGCGATTTTCGTTCACCACGAGCAACACCCATGCACTGCCGACCGAGCCCGTCCCGATCACGCGCACGCCGTAACCCGCTACAATGGCTGCGGGTGTGGTTGCTGGCCGGCCTCACCGGACTGCTGGCCGTCGCCCCCGCCTGGGCCCAGACGCCGCACGAGTCGGACGAGATCTGGCTGGAGGTCGACACCAGCCAGCTGCTGCTCCGCATCATGCGGGGCGATCAGATCCTGCACACCTTCGAAGATATCGCCATCGGCCGTTACGGCACCACCCGTGACAAACGGCGCCTCGACGGCCGGACACCCTTGGGCGAATTCCGCATCAGCCGAATCAATAACGAGTCGTCTTTCCGCCGCTTCTATGGCTTCGACTATCCACATCTGGAGCAGGCCGAACGCGCGCTACAGGCAGGTGATCTCGATCCGTCCGCCTACGTCGCCATCCGCAACGCCGTGCGCAGCCGCCGGCTTCCGCCCCAGACCACCGTACTGGGCGGCTATCTGGGTATCCACGGCCTCGGCACCGGCGACCCCGAGGTGCACGAGAACTTCAATTGGACCAACGGCTGTATCGCCCTTACCAATGAACAGATCGACCGCCTGGCCGAGTGGGTGGGCCTCGGCACGAGAGTCGTGGTTTATTGATCCAGGTCCTTGCGTTTTTCGCCTATCCCAAGGACAATCGCGCCCGAATTTAAGAAGGAACAACGAAGCAGGCACCCGCGCCAAAACCCCGACCCGATTCCCAATCCACTAGCAAGAGGACACTTTCAATGAATATCAAGACTGTTGCCGCTGGTATCGCCCTGATCGCAGCCACCACCCTCACCGGCTGTGCCAGCACCACCGACATCGAGAGCCTGAAGAGCCAGATCGCTCAGGCGCAGAGCACCGCCGACGGCGCCGCGACCAAGGCCGATGCCGCCGCAGCCGACGCCGCAGCCGCCAAGGCTGCCGCCGCCAACGCCCAGGCCACCGCCAACGAGGCCAAGGCCAAGGCCGAGGAAACCGACGCCAAGATCAATCGCATGTTCAAGAAGACGATGTACAAGTAAGACCCAGTATCAGTGCCGTACCAGGACCGGGGCCTCGTGCCCCGGTTTTTTTTGGGACTTCAGCGGGATCGGACGGTCAGGTCGTTGCGCGAGATGACCACCGGCAGGCCGCGCTGTTCATGTACCGCGCGGTTGATCGCCTCGCCGCTGATCGGTACCGGGCGTTTCTTCAACGCCGCTTCGACCACATCCAGTGCCGTGTTCATCAAGGCCGTCTTACCGGCGATGTCCTCCTCCAACGGCGGGTGGACCTCCATATAGAGCATACCCGCGAACCAGCCGACCTTGACCGGCTGATTCACGATCTGTACCGGCGTACCGACCGGGACCTCCTGGTAGATGATCTCAATGTCCTCGGGATACATGCGCAGGCAGCCGTGGGTGACACGCATACCGACGCCCCAGGGCTTGTCGGTGCCGTGGATCAGATAGCCGGGAATGTTCAGCCGCAGTGCGAACTGGCCCAGCGGATTGTTGGGTCCAGGCGGGACGTACTCCGGCAGCGTCTCGCCGCGCGCGGCGGCCTCGGCCCGGATGGATTGGGGCGGTCGCCACGCCGGATCCTTCTGCTTGGACGCGACCTTCGCCTGCCCGAGCGGCGTCGCCCAGTCCATCCGGCCGACGCTGACCGGATAGGTCTTCACGACCCGCGGCTCGTCCTTCCTGGCCGGCGGATAAAAGTACACACGCATCTCCGGTACATTCAGGACCATGCCGTTGCGCGGTGCGTCCGGCAGAATATAGCGTGTCGGCAGCAGTACCGGCGTGCCGTCTCCCGGCAGCCAGCGATCGACATCCGGGTTGGCGATGACAATCTCGTCATGGCCGAGATGATAGCGGCGGGCAATATCCAGCAGCGTATCTTCGTGTTCGGCGTGAATGGTACGCACCTGACCGACGAGGTCGACGTCCGTGGGCGGCAGAGGGAGGGTCTCGGCGGACACCGGCACGGCCGCACCTCCCAGCGCGAGCGTGAGCAGCAAGTGACGGAGTCGAATGGCGTGGCGGGTCAGGGACATCGGCAATCTGAAGGCTTCGCTATCAAAGAAGGCAGGGGGCCAACGGGGCCTTGCACGCTCCCAATGATCAGGGACGGGGCTGCATTCTACGGTATGGCGGGCCCGACACAACCCCTCTGCCCACCGGGCACGGGGCCGCCACGGGCTCAGCCGCCCGGTTCCAACCCTGCCTCGGCGACGCGTCCCCGGGCGGCAGCCCGGGCATGATCCCGCGCCAGCACCAGGTACACCGCCGGGACGACGAACAGCGTGAACAGCGTGCCGACACCGAGTCCCGTGGCGACCACCAGGCCGATGTCGAAGCGGCTTACCGCACCCGGACCGCTGGCGGTGAGCAGCGGAAACATGGCGACGATCATGGATACCGTGGTCATGAGGATCGGGCGCAGGCGGATACTGGAGGCCTTCTCCACCGCCGCACGCTTGTCCAGGCCCTCGTGTATCTGCAACTGGTTGGCGAACTCGACGATGAGAATACCGTTCTTGGTGATCAACCCGATGAGCGTGATCAGTCCCACCTGGGTGTAGATATTGATCGTCGCCAGGCCCATGGTCATGAAGATCAACGCACCGGCGATGGACATGGGCACCGACACCAGGATGATGAGCGGGTCACGCCAGCTTTCGAACTGTGCCGCCAGCACCAGATAAATCACCAGAATGGACATGAAGAAAGTCAGGATCAGTGCACTGCCCTGCTGGGCGTACTGACGTGACATACCCGTATAATCCCAGCCGAAGCCACGCGGGAAGGTCTCGCGCGCCTGCGCCTCCAGATAGGCGAGTGCATCGCCGAGCGGCACGCCCGGCGTCATCACACCCTGGACGGTGACCGCATTGAGCTGCTGGAACTGGGTGCGCTGGCTGGGCTCGACCGTCTCCTCGAAGTGCACCAGCATCGACAGCGGCACCAGTTCACCGGATGCGGTCGGGATGTAGTAGCTGTTCAGCTTGTCGGCACTCACCCGATAGTCGCGCGCCACCTGCGGAATGACCTTGTAGCTGCGTCCTTCCAGGCTGAAGCGGTTGACGAAGTTACCACCGAGCATGGTCGAGAGATTGCTACCGATATCCTGCATGGTGATACCGAGATCGGCGGCACGGTCACGGTCGATGAGCAGATTGGTCTTGGGACGCGAGAATTCGACGGTCTTCTGCAGAAACATGAAACGTCCACTCTGCATGGCCACGCCGATCAGGCCATCGGCGACCTCGTCCAGGCGGTCGTAATCCGCATCCGAGCTGATCACGAACTGCACCGGCAGACCGCCACCCGAACCCGGCAGGCTGGGCCGCGGGAACACCGCCGTCTGGAAACCAGCGACCTGGTTCAGCTTCGCCTGCAACTCCGGCTGGATATCCATTTGTGAGCGCTCGCGCGCGGAGGGCGGCGGCATCTTGAAGCCGCCGAACACGGTGCTGGAGTCGCGCCCGAACCCGAGGATGAGAAAACTCTCGTGGTATTCCGGGATACTCTCGAAGATCGACACGATCTGCTGCGTGTAGGGCGCGTTGTACTCCAGCGTCGCCGTTTGTGGCGCACGCGCCTGGAAGAACAGGATACTCTGGTCCTCGGTCGGCGCCAGTTCGCTCTGGGTGGTGACGAACATGAAATAGATGCTCACCAGTATCGCCACGGCGAATACCAGTATCACCGGCACATAGTCGAGCGTGGCATGCAGACGGCGCTGATAGCCGGCCGCCAGCCGTGTGAAGAAACGCTCCACGGCGTGCTCGAACCGGCCCGGCGCGCCATGCGGCTTGAGTACCTTGCTCGACAGCATCGGCGACAGTGTCAGGGCCACGATACCCGAGACCACCACGGCACCGGCGAGGGCGAACGCGAATTCGGTGAACAGGGTACCGACCAGTCCACCCATGAAGCCGATGGGCGCGTACACCGCCACCAGGGTGGTGGTCATGGCGATGATGGGCATCGCCAGTTCCCGGGCCCCGCGCAGGGCCGCCTCGGTACGCGTCGCACCCGCCTCGATATGCCGATGAATGTTTTCGACCACGATGATGGCGTCGTCCACCACCAGGCCGATGGCCAGCACCATGGCCAGCAGGGTCAGCAGATTCACCGAAAATCCCAGCAATAACATGACGAAGGCACCGCCAATCAGCGACAACGGCACCGCCACCGCAGGGATCAGCGCCGCGCGCATCGACCCCAGTGACAGGAAGATCACTGTGAGCACGATCAGCATCGCCTCGAGCAGCGTCTTGAACACCTCGTTGATGGAATCCTCGATATAGATGCTCGCGTCGTAGGGAATGTGCACGTTCAACCCTTCGGGCAGCTGACTGCGCACCTCCGGCATGAGACTGCGGATACTCTGGGCGACGGTGAGCGGATTGGCGCCCGGCGCCGGCTCGATGCCGATAAAGATCGCCGTCTTGCCCTTGTACCAGCTGGCCGAATCGTAATCCTCGGAACCCAGATGCGGTACGGCGACATCCTCCAGGCGTACCAGTGCCCCGTTCTCGCTACGCACTACCAACCTGCGGAAATCTTCTTCACTGCTGATGTCGGTATCGGCAGTCAGATCGATGGCGACGTAGGCACCCTTGGTCTGGCCGACGGCGGAGAGGAAATTGTTCTTCCGCAGCACGTCCTGCACGTCGTCCGGGGATACGCCCAGGGCCGCCATGCGTTGCGGATCCAGCCATACACGCATGGCGAAGGTCTTGCTGCCGAGCAGCTGGGCCTTGGCCACGCCGGCCACCGCCTGCAACTTGGGCTGCACGACGCGCAGCAGATAATCGCTGATCTGCGCGGGTTGCATCTGATCGGAATAGAAGGCCATGTACATCAACGCGGTCGAATCCCCGGTGGTGGAATCGATCACCGGATCGTCGGCCTCGGCCGGCAGCACGTTGCGCTGGCTCGCCACCTTGGCCTGAATCTCGGCGACGGCCGCGTTCGGGTCGTGGTTGAGCACCATGTGTGCCTCGATGGTCGAGACACCCTGGGTACTGCGTGCAAACAGATAGTCGATACCATCGGCCTCGGCGATGGCCTGTTGCAGTGGTGTCGTTATGAAGCCTTTGATGAGCTCGCTGCTGGCCCCGGCATAGGTCGTCGTGACCGTGACCACGGTGTTCTGGGTCTCAGGATACTGACGCAGCTCCAGCGAGCCGATGGAGCGTAACCCGATCACCAGGATCAGCAGGCTCACCACGCTGGCGAGGACCGGACGGTGAATGAAGATATCCGTGAATTTCATGCACGCGTCCCTCGCAACGCCGCCGGTGCGATGTCGTTGTCCATGCGGCGCATCATTCGCCCATCTCGCCCGTGAGTTCTACCACGTTGTCGATGACCACCGGCTGGCCGTTGCGCAGCTTGTTGTGGCCGGCGCTCACCACCCGATCTCCGGCGGCGAGCCCGGCGCGGATCTCTACGCGCCGTTCGCGCACCTCACCGGTCTCGATCTGGCGGCGCTGCACCACCAGCTGTCCGTCCCGGTCTTCGATGACGAATACTGAATTACCATAGGGGTTGTAGGAGATCGCACGCTCCGGCAGGGTAAGCACACCGCTGCGCGGCGGCAACAGCGTGCGCACCTCAGCGAACATGCCGGGGCGCAGCTGCTTGGCAGGGTTCTCCAGGCGGGCACGCACGCGGATACTGCGCGTGCCGGCCGCGATGCGCGGACTGATCGCGTCGATGCGGCCGGTAAAATGCGACTGCGGGTAGGCCTGCACGTCGACCTCGATTGCCTGGCCGACGGCGAGATCGCCGAGGTACCGCTCCGGCAGGCTGTAGTCGGCATAAATGGGATCGAGCGATTGCAGCGACACGATCTCCGCACCGGGGGCGAGATACTGTCCGAGGTCCACCTGGCGGATACCCAGCTCACCGGTAAAGGGCGCGCGGACGGCCTTCTTGCGGATGATCGCCTGCTTACTGGCGACCAGCGAGGCGGCACTGTCGAGCGCGGCCCTGGCCTGATCATATTCCGAACGCGAGACCGACTTCTCCTTCACCAGCCGGGCGGCGCGTTCGAAGGTGATCTCGCCCAGCCGCTGCGCCGCGACCAGTCCGGCCAGCTCGGCCCGGTCGACCTCGTCGTCGAGCTGCACCAGCAGATCGCCGGCACTGACCTGCTGGCCCGACTCGAAATGGATAGCCCGCACCTGACCGGCGATCTCGTTCGATACGAACACACCCTGGGTGGCGGTCAGGCTGCCGACCGCCGATAGATACGGCCGCCAGGATTCGGTCTCGACGGTCGCCGCGGCGACGGTCGCCGGCGGCGGCGGCGCCGCCATCATCGCGGCCATCCGGGTCCCTGTGTAGTACTTCCAGCCGAACACGCCGCCGAACAGAATGGCGAGTGCGAGGATAACGAGGATCAGTCGTTTGAGCACGGACGCTCCCAAGATCGCGTACGGGGCGATCGCTTGCATGTCGTGATGGCCCGCCAAACGCCCCGGGACGCGCGGGGGCCGCGTGTCGGAATGCAATCCGGCGGTGAAGAGGACGCTATTGTGACCCGACCGGAGCGGACGGTCCAGCCCATTCAGTCGGGTTACAATAACCCGCCGGGCGCGGGACGGTGCGGCATGGATGCGCTCTCAGTCACGGCATCCATGGCCAAGACACCCCCGCTGGTGACTCACGCTTCAAGGAGACCGACATGGACCTGCTGCACACCTACTTCTCCGACATCCATTGGCAAGACCTCATCTTCGGCACGCTGCGCATCCTGCTGATGCTGACGCTGGCCTGGCTGCTGAGTCTGGCGGCGCGTATGGGATTGCGGCGCTTCGAACGCCGACTGGTCGAGGAAGGCAGGCGGCAGGACGACATCGCCTCGGAGGCGAGCAAGCGCGCCGATACCCTGGTACGGTTGCTGCGCCAGGGCGTCTCCATCATGATCTGGGTGATTACGCTGCTGGTCATCCTCAACGAACTCGGCATCTCCGTCGGTCCGATCCTGGCGAGCGCCGGGGTGGCTGGGCTGGCGGTGGGTTTCGGCGCACAGAATCTGGTTCGCGATGTCATCAGCGGCTTTTTTCTGATCCTCGAGAATCAGGTGCGCGTCGGCGATGTGGCCGTCGTCAATGGTACCGGCGGCCTGGTCGAGGCGATCAACTTCCGCACCCTGGTGTTGCGTGACCTGTCCGGTATTGTGCACGTATTTCCCAACGGTGCGGTGACCACGCTCAGCAATGTCACCAAGGAATGGTCGGCCTATGTCTTCGATATCGGCGTGGCCTACAAGGAGAACACCGACCGGGTAATTGGTGTGATGCGTGAGGTCGCCGACGCGCTGCAGCACGACGAGCACTTCGGCCCGGCGATCCTCGGCAACATCGAGATCTTCGGCGTGGACCAGTTCGCCGACTCCGCGGTGATCATCAAGGGCCGCATCCGGACGCAGCCGATCAAGCAGTGGGACGTCGGACGCGAATTCCTGCGCCGCATCAAGCTGGCCTTCGACCACCACGGCATCGAGATCCCGTTTCCGCAACGTGCGCTGCATTTTGGCACAGAAAGTGCGCCTTTCCTGGTCGGACGGACCCCATCTGCGTAGGGGTGCCCGGGCCAGCCGGCGACGCCACGTACTTCCGGGCACGCCGCCTCTCATGCGGGCCGGTCACCGGGTTCTTTGGGGAATTACCCTGAGAGTACGAATATCCCTCCAGTTCTCGAACCGGCTCACACTTTCGAATGAACTCTTTCGTGAATAATGCCGTCAAAATAAGAACACCGTCCGCGGGGACCTATGCAAGCCGATACCGCCAACGATCCGATGAACGCATCCGGACCCCTCGAGCTGTCCTCCACCGCGCTCGCCGAACTGCCCCTGTTCGCGGGGGAGCGGATGGACGTGCTCGAATGGCTCCTCCCCCATTGCCGTATCGAGCGCCTGCCGCCACAGACACGGCTGCTCACCCCGCATGACGTGCAGGACCGCGCTTACCTGATCCTGCAGGGTGCTGTCCAGGTCCGGGTCGGTACCCATGACGAGCAGCTCATCGCGACCCTCGGCGCGGGCCAATGCGTCGGCGAGATGTCGGTCATCGAAGGCGTCCCGCCGTCCGCCGACGTGCTCACAGATACCGCCTGCACGCTGATCGCCATCGAGGGTGCGGCGTTACGCACCCTGATCGATACCTCCAACGTCGTCGCACGCAACCTGCTCAAACTGTTGGCACGGCGCCTGCGCAGTGACAATCTGATGGTGCTCGAAAGCCTGGAGCAAAAGGCGCTGTCCGAACGACGTGCCCGGATCGACTCGCTGACCGGGCTGCACAACCGGCGCTGGCTGAGCGAGCATCTGCCGGACACCGTTGAACAGCACCACATGACTGCGCGCAGCCTCAGCCTGCTGATGATCGATATCGACCGGTTCAAGGACTTCAACGACCGTAACGGTCATCTGGCCGGCGATCAGGCGCTGCTGACCGTGGCCAAGGTGATCGGTGGCCACATCCGCGACGGCGACCAGGCGGCACGCTTCGGCGGCGAGGAGTTTCTCGTTATCCTGCCCGACACCGGCAGCGCGGAGGCGCGGCGCATCGCCGGCCGTCTCCGGCACGCCATCCAGAGCACACCGATCGCGACCCCCGACGGGACCTCGCTCCCGCGCGTGACGGCATCCATCGGTCTTGCGGAAAGCATGCCCGGCGAGACGGCCGAGACGTTGATCGCGCGGGCCGACGCCGCGCTCTATCAGGCCAAGCGCGCCGGCCGCAACCGTGTCCGCATCAACCTGCCCGGCGACGCCGTGCCGCCGGCCGGCCCCTTCACCCTGCGGCGCACGCCCGAGAGACGCCCCCGCTAAGGCCGGGGGGCGTCCCCGGCACCCCGCACCCCAGCGTGGTCAAGCCTTGTCCGCCCCGGCGGTCCCGGCGTCCTTCGCCGGCCCGGCCCGCTTCCCCACCGCGCGCCACAGGCCGTCAGTTGCCAGGCAGCGCCAGCCCCAGCGCAGCCAGCCAAGCAAGGCGAATGCCAGCCACAGCGCCCAGGCCAGCATCAGCAGACGATAGACGAGCAGTGGGACCGACACGACGTCGCCCTGCGGGTACGCTGCGGCAGCCATGTCCTGATACCAGTTCAGGGTGTTTCCGTAGGAGAAGTTGCCGGCGATCTGCATGTCAGGCCGACCCAGCAGTCCTTGCTCGACCGCCCCGAACAGGCTGACCAGCGCCAGCAATGTCATTACGCCGATCGCTACCTGCAGGACATTGAACAGCCGCGCGTTCTCAAAGTGCTGCCCCCAGCCGCGACCGCGCGCGCCCAGCAGGAGCAGCCAGCCCACCACCAACGCCGCCGGCACGATCGGACTCTGACTCAGGCCAATGCCAAGGAGCAGCCAGTGCCGGGTTTTGAGTGGCGTGAACCGCAGCTGGCCGAGCCCAATTGCAAGCAGTGCGATCACGATCAGCACACCCCAGAACAGCACGGCGGGTCCGAGCCGCGGGCCGCCGGTGAACAAAATCCACCGGTCAGCGCCCAAACTGGCCTGCAGATGCGCATTGACGCTCGGTGCGCCGAGGTCGATGGCCGGGCTCCGGAAGCGCGTGCCGATACCCACGGCCTCGCGCCAGCCGATATCCACGCGCTGTTCGCGCGGTGCGACCGGCAGGACCAGTCGCCCCGCCTCCAGACGGATCGGCTGGGCGACGCCGTCGATCGACACGCCGGTGAGTTCGGCCCGTTCGGGCAAGGTAATGGCGTGCTGAGTGCCCTGACTGCTGCGCAGGGTCAGCGACAGATTCGTCTCTGTCGCACGCTTGCCGGGTGTCACCCGCAGCTGCGAGCGGTCGATGGTCAGGGTCTGGCCGCCCACGCCCATGGGCCGCGCTATTGTCAGCGTCACGGTCTCGCCCGGCCACGGTCGCCAGGTCGGGAACCAGTTGGCGTTGCGGTCCTGATGATGAGTAACCGGAATGCCCACGGCGGTGACATGCCAGACGGGGCTGACGTCCGCGGCCCACTGTTCCACCCAGTGTGAGGTCTCGGCGGCACGCAGCTCGATGCGCTCGCGCGTGTCCAGCATGGACTGCCAATGACTCTGCATGGCATCCGGCGCCAGCGCGATGTGCACGGCGCCGTCCGTCACCACGACACCGTCGCTGACTACGGACTCGCCGTCGAGCAGAGGTACCGCGAGCGTCAGCGCCGAGCCCGGCGGCGACAGGCGTCGCACGTGCGTCTCCACCGTCCACTCGGTGCCCAGGCGCAAGGTGCGCTCGATGCGAACGAAGGCCGGCAGGGCGCGTGATTCCAGTGCACTGCCCTGCCGCTCGTCGGTCAGCCGGGTGAGCTCCAGGCCACCCTGCACCTGGCCATTCGAATCGATCCCGGCCACCGACCAGCCCTGCGTGGCGACCGTGACGCGGTGTGGCCGCAGCGGCAGGGGTAGCTGGATACTCGCGCGCTGCATCGCCGGCCCACTCATCAGCAGCTCGTGCACGCCGGCATCGAGGCCCACCCAGAGTTCGCCATTCGGGGTGCGGAACAGCCCGGTCGCCGGCCGATCGTCGACCAGCACACTGCTCGGCAGCCACTGACCCGGCTGCACCGGCAGGGGCACGGCAGTGCGCTCATGCGCCTCGACCTCGAGCCGCAGCAGCAGTCGGTCGTCGCGGACGTCCAGGTGCATACGTGGTGCCTGAGCGCAGGTCGGCAGGCAGTCCGGCGGCGCCAGCAGCCGGGTACGGAGTTCCTGCAGCAGCGCGTCGGACGGCAAGGTCTGCGCCTGGGTCTCGCGCCCCATAGGCAGCAGCAGACCAGCGAGACAGGTCACCGTCAGCAGACCCGGCAGCAGGCCTGCACCCAGGCGCAGCCGCCCGACTGGCCGGCCGATCACGCGCAGCGCGAGCAGCGCCACGAGCGCGACCCGCACCAAATCGAGCAGCAGATTCACGCCCGGCGACAGTAGTACCAGTTCGATCTGCTGATCGGCGGCCACGGGCCCGTTCCAGGACAGCGGTACGGAACGCCAGGACCAGACTGGCAGTCCCGGCCCGGTGGACACCACCGCCTCCGGGTCGATCTGCGCGATGTAACGAGAATAATCTCCCGCCGCGCCGGTACGCGGCCGTTCTTCGGCACGCTTGTCCAATACGTGATCCGGCAAACTCACGGCCGCGGGAGTGCCAGCCATCTCCGCTGCATACGAAGGCGTGGGCAGCGATGCACTCACTGTCTGCTGCAGACTGACGCCAGGCAGTTCGAGTTGCGGATACAGGCCGGTGCGCAGTGCCGACACCGCATAGGGCACGGCGATGACGAGCAATGCGACCAGGCTCAGATAGCCATAACCACGCACCGCGCGCTGCAGGCGTCCCGTCGGGACGACGCGCAGCAGCGCGACGCTCGCCAGCAGGCTCAGCCACACGCCGGTCGGCGCACCCGGTTCGTGCCAGGTCAGCGCCAGCAGGACGAGCATCAGCCCGCCCCAGACGAAGCCCCAGAGGCGCTGTGCGGTGATGACGGCGAGCAGCACCAGGAAGATGTCCAGCAGTGTCCAGCGCTGCAACCAGGTCGCGGGCACATTGTCGACGCCACTGGCCGAGAACAACTGCCAGCCGGGCGGCAGGTGCAGGGTCGCAGCGACGCTCTGAAAATCGTGTCGCCAGCCGACGGCAGGGATACGCGTCACGGGGCCCTCGTAGCGGCTGTCGGCGACCAGGTTCAGCGCACCGCGGCGGATTTCCACGCCGGCACCGGCCACGTCCGACAGCTGCGTGATCACCTGTGGCTGGCCGTCCAGCGTGACCTGGCCCAGCTGCAGCTCGGGATCCGCCTCCAGGCGCCAGCTGCGGGTGACGCTGCCGCCAATGGCGTCGCGCAGGGTGTAGCCGCCGCCGTCGAAATCCAGCCACAGGGTACGCTGCAGGCGCAACTGGTCTGGGTTGGGATCGGGGTCGCCGCGGCGCAACACCTTGAAGGTCAGTCCGTCGTCCGGCGTCAGCCGATAGGCCGGTAGCGCCTGCCAGTCGCCCGGCAGGCCGGTCTGGCGGGCATCGATGGCGACGCTGCCGCCGACCTCGACCAGCCGCAGTGCAGGTCGCGCGTCGAACACCCAGACCTCTTCCGCCGGCCAGGGGGCCGGCACCGCCGCGGCCGGGAGCACCGTCAGCGGCGTGGGGAAGCGTGCGGTCACACGCAGCTGCCAGCGGCCGGGGCGCACCTGGATACGCAGCCGGCCGTCGGCCTCCAGACGCGCGGCCAGCCGGGATTCCAGGGCCATCGGCACAGCGCCGGGCAACAGCACCGGCCCGATGAGGATCTCGCGCTGCCGACCGGACACGTCCAGGTCGATGTGCGTCTCGACCTGCAACGGCGTCTCGTCGACGACGCGCCGGAACACCCGCAGCTCGGCGCGGTCGGTGTCAGCAGCCACGCTGTCCTGTGCCTCGCCCGCCAGCCACAACCGGCCGTCGGCCCGCAGCGCGGGCTGAGCGACGGTCTCACCGTCACGGGTCAGCATCAACAGACCCAGATCGGCCGGCAGCGCGAGCGACTCTGGCAGGGCATGCCAGCCGAAGGCGCCTCCTACCTGATGCGCGCCTGGACCGAGTTCGAGCAGCGGCCGCCCGTTGCGGTCCAGCACAGCGACGCGCCGGCCATCGACCTCCACGCCGACGGGCCAGTGGCGCGTATCGCCCGGTAGCGGCACTTGGACGGACGTATGCGCGTACACCTCCCAGCGCTGCCCGAAGCGTGCACCGTGCGCATCCACGGTAAGTTGCAGCGGCCCGGGCCAGGCGCAACGCCGTTCGGCACGGTCGAACAGCACGGGGCAATCCCGGCCGGTCTCACCCTGCAGCGCCCAATTCACCCACGGTTGCAGCGGCGCGGGCACGTCCTGCAGTGCGAGTGGCCCCGCCAATGCGGGCGCCGGAAGCATCAAGGCCAGCAGCGCTGCGAACATCCGCCATAACGAAATCCCGAATTCCCCTGCCCGTCCCGCGGCCCCGCCGTGTGCGCCCGTCATCAGATGTCCCCTGCAACCTTTATCGCTGTCGTTCTTATCACCACCGACTCATCGGTAACGCGATAGCACGGTTCGTGCCAGGATCACGACATCTATGCCCACGAAATCCACGAAGTACCCGATGGGACAAATCCCCTCTCTAGCGCACATCGGGTCTGCACCGAATGGCACTTGAGTTAAGCCCATGCCTTGGAAAAATGACCACGGAAGCACACGGAATGACACGGGAAGAAATCAATACGTAAACCCAGAATCCTCTCTCCACAGTCTGGTTTACGGGCTTTATACAAGTAAGCCCTTTTCCGTGTTGTTCCGTGTGCCTCCGTGGCCCATGCGGTTTGGGGGTTTATGGATTCCAATACGCTTGAATGCCCCGGAAACCTCAAGAATTTTTCGTGGGTCTCATGGATTTCGCGGCCATCCTCAGCCGCTCTCGAGGCAATACTCCGCGATGGCGTCGAGAAAATCCGTGCCATATCGCTCGAGCTTATGCTGGCCGACACCGACCACGCCGAGCAGTGCCTCGGCGTCGAGTGGTCGATCGCGCGCCATCTGCGTCAGGCTGGCGTCGCCGAAGACGATGTAGGGCGGCACGCCCTGGGCGTCGGCCAGACGCTTGCGCAGTGCCCGCAGCCGGTCGAACAGGATCTCGTCATAGGGACCGCCCTGCGCACCCTCACCGCGTGGCCGCTTCTTCTTCGGCTGCTCGCGCACGCGGGGCCGGGCGAGTTCCAGTGGGGTCTCGCCGCGCAGCAGGGGCCGTGCTGCAGCGGTGAGCTTGAGTACCGAGTAATTGGCGATATCCTGGAGCAGATAACCGTGGTGGATAAGCTGGCGCAGCAGCGAGGTCCACTCGTGGTCGCTCTTGTCGGCACCGATGCCATAGGTCGAGAGCTGCTGGTGACCTAGGCTGCGGATACGCTCATTGTCGGCACCGCGCAGCACGTCGACCACATGGCCGACACCGAACCGCTGTCCCACACGATAGACGCATGACAACGCCTTGCGTGCGTCCTCGGTGGCGTCGAAGCGTTCCGGCGGATCGAGGCACACGTCGCAGTTACCGCAATCCTGCTCCAGGCGTTCGCCGAAATAGTTGAGCAACACCCGCCGGCGGCAGGTCAGGCTCTCCGCCAGGCCGACCATCGCATTGAGCTTGTGCAGCTCGACGCGCCGCTGGGCGTCGTTGTCGCTGTTCTCGATCAGTCGCCGGACCGTGACGACATCCTGTGCCCCGTACAGCAGCAGTGCATCCGACGGCAGCCCGTCACGGCCGGCGCGGCCGGTCTCCTGATAATAACCCTCGATGTTCTTGGGCAGATCGAAGTGCACCACGAAGCGCACATTGGGCTTGTCGATGCCCATACCGAAGGCCACAGTAGCAACTACGATCTGCAACTCGTCACGCAGAAAATCCTCCTGCACCCGCGCACGCTGCGCAGCCGGCAGCCCGGCGTGATAGGCGGCCGCATCCAGGCCCTGCGCTGAGAGCTTCGTGGCGATCTCCTCGACCCGCTTGCGGCTCAGCGCATAGACGATACCGGATTCATCGCGGCGGTTCTCCAGAAAGCGCAGCAGCTGATCGAAGGGCTTGTGCTTCTCCAGCACACGGTAGTGGATATTCGGCCGATCGAAACCGGTGATGTGGCGGCGTGCCTGACCGAGTTGCAGGACGCGGACGATGTCCTCACGGGTCTGCGCATCCGCCGTTGCCGTCAGCGCGATGCGCGGCACGTGCGGGAACCGCGCGTGCAGAACACTCAGCTGCTGGTATTCCGGGCGGAAATCGTGCCCCCACTGCGACACGCAATGCGCCTCATCAATGGCGAACAAGCCAATGTCGACGTCCTCCAGCCGGCTGAGAAAACCCTCGCTCAGCAGCCGTTCCGGGCTGATGTACAGCAGGTCCAGCGCATGCGTATGCAAGCGCGCCAGCACCTGCCGCGCCTCGTCGGAACCGAGTGAAGAATTGTAGAAGGCCGCCGCCACGCCGTTGGCCCGCAGGGTATCGACCTGGTCCTTCATCAGCGAGATCAGCGGTGATACCACGATCCCCACACCCGGCCGGTGCAGCGCCGGGATCTGGTAGCACAGCGACTTGCCGCCGCCGGTGGGCATGAGTACGAAGGCGTCACGCCCGGCGATCAGATCCTCGATGATATCCTGCTGATGCGGACGGAAGCTGGGATAGCCGAACACGTGTTCGAGCGTGGCATGAACGTCGGGGGCAGCGGCGTGCGAGGAATAATTCATGCTGCGGATTCTACCGGAAATCATCGCCGGCGCGGGCGGCTCATTGGCGTGGAATCGCCTATTGCCACGAAATCCACGCAACCCACGAAAAGTTCTTGGGGTTTCCGGGCGCGGGCTCAACTCCCTAAACCCCAAAACCGCATTGGCCACGGAAGCACACGGAAATACACGGAAATACAAAACCCGCTGTATCTCTCGCCGAGCGTGTATTTCCGTGTGCTTGCGTGGCTGATGGCACATTCTCCGCCGAGCTTACCCTCAGCCCAGCAGCGCCTTGAGGTGGGCTGCGGCGCTGCGCCCCAGCGCAGATAACACATAGCCACCCTCGAGTACCGAGACGATGCGCCCCTGCGCATGGCGTCCGGCACAGGCGTGCAGCTGCTGCGTCATCCAGGCGAAATCCCGTTCATGCAGCAACAGGTCGGCCATGTCGTCCTCGGCATGCGCGTCGAAGCCGGCGGAGATCATGATCAGCTCGGGGCGGAACGCCTCCAGACGCGGCAGCCAGTGCGCCGTGACCTCGGCGCGCACCCGCCCCCCGTCGCTGTTGGCCGGCAGCCGGATATGTACGGCCCGGGCGTCGTCCTGCTCCGGCAGGTCCTAGGGATAGAACGGATACTGGAACAGCGAGCAGTACAGTACCTCAGGCATTCCACCGAGGATGGCGTCGGTGCCGTTACCGAAATGGGCATCGAAGTCGACGACGGCAACGCGCTCCAGGCCATGGGTGCGCAGCGCATGGAGGACGCCGACGGCAAGGTTGTTGAAGACGCAGAAGCCCGCGCCGCGATCGCGTTCCGCATGGTGGCCCGGTGGACGCACGCTGCAAAACGCCGAAGTGCTGTGCCCCGCCAGCACCAGATCGACTCCCAGTACCGCCGCGCCCGCAGCACGCCGCGCTGCGTGCAGCAACTGCGGGCTCGACAGTGTGTCCTCGCCCGCCACACCACCTGTCAGCACCGCATCGACATACCCGCAGGTATGCGCCCGGCACAACTGCTCACGGGTCGCCAGCGGCGCATCGTAGTGGCGCAGGGCGAGATCCAGGCCGGTTGCAAGCAGGTGATCCTGGATGGCGCCGAGCCGTGCCGGCAGGTCGGGGTGCCCGGCCTCGCCGGCGTAGGCCGCGCAGTCCGGATGGGATATGAAAGCGATGGTCATACGGATACCGTTGGCGGTGTCCTGCAGCGCTGCGCAGGCGGCGAGCGGCAATTTGCGCTAGGCTGGGCCGATAGTAACAGCCAGCACAGGAAGCGCATATGGGCCCCCATTTTCTCGATCGTCTGTTCGCGCCGCGCGCCATCGCGGTGTTCGGTGCCAACGAACGGCCGGAGGCCGTCGGCGGCCGGGTGTTTGAAAACCTCTGCGAGAGCGGCTTCGCGGGTGGGTTGTACCCGATCAACCCCAAACACACGCAGGTCCGCGGCCACACCTGCCATCCCGACCTCGCATCCGTCGGCCAGCCGGTCGATCTCGCCGTCATCGCCACGCCGGCCGCCACGGTGCCCGACATCCTGCAGGACTGCGGCGAACACGGCGTGCATGCCGCCATCGTCATGTCGGCCGGCTTCGGCGAGGGCGACGGCCGCGGTGCCGCCCTGGAGAAGCGTATCGTCAGCATCGCCCGGCGTCATGGCATCCGTCTGCTGGGGCCGAACTGTCTGGGACTGATCCGGCCCTCGGCGCACATGAATGCCACCTTCAGCAAGAACACCGCCCTGCCCGGCAAGCTCGCGCTGGTCTCACAATCGGGCGCACTGTGCACGGCCATCCTCGACTGGGCGGCCGAGCTCGAGATCGGCTTCTCGGCGATGGTCTCGCTTGGCAGTGGCGCGGACGTGGGCTTCGGCGACATCCTCGACTATCTCGCCCTGGACCCGGAGACGCACAGTATCCTGCTGTATGTCGAGGGCCTGCGCGATGCACGCCGGTTCATGAGCGGACTGCGCATCGCTGCGCGCATGAAGCCGGTCATTGTCATCAAGTCGGGGCGGCACGAGGCCGGGTCGCGCGCCGCGATCACCCATTCCGGCGCCATGGTCGGTGCCGACGACGTGTTTGACGCGGCGCTGCAACGCGCCGGCGCGATCCGTGTGATGACCATCAAACAGCTGTTCGCCGCCGCCAACCTGCTGTCGACACCGCACCGCGTACAGGGACGACGGCTGGCGGTCATCACCAACGGCGGCGGACCGGCGGTCATGGCCGTCGACCGCGCCGTCGACCTGGGACTGGAACTCGCCGACCTGTCGCAGGATACCCTGGAGACGCTCGACAAGGCCCTGCCGGCACACTGGTCGCACGCCAATCCCATCGATGTGCTCGGTGACGCCGGCCCGCAGCGCTACGCTGATGCGGTGCTGGCCTGCCGCCAGGATCCGAACGTCGATGGCATGCTCACCATCCTCACCCCGCAGGCCATGACCGATCCCACCGCCTGCGCCGAGGCGGTCATCGCTGCGCATGATGGCGACAGCAAGCCGCTACTGGCCTGCTGGTTGGGCGCCGCGCAGGTGGCCGAGGGGAACCGCACCTTCATGCGCCAGCAGGTCCCGGCCTTCAACAACCCCGAATCGGCGGTCGAGGCCTTCGCCTACCTGGCGAGCTATTACCGCGGCCAGCAGCTGCTCATGCAGGTGCCGGCGCCCATGGCACGCACCAGCGAGGCCAATGTGGAGGGTGCCCGGCTGATCATCGACGGCGTGCTGGCCGAGCATCGCAACATCCTCACCACCGCCGAGTCCAAGGCCCTGTTGCGCACCTTCGGTATCCCGATGACGCAGGCCTTGGAGGCCGATTCGCCCAATGCGGCGCTGGTGGCCGCCACGTCGGTGGGCTTCCCCGTGGCGATCAAGATCAACTCACCCGACATCACCCACAAGTCGGACGTCAACGGTGTGCGTCTCAACGTCACCCATGCGCAGGCGGTACGCAATACCTTCCAGGAACTGGTGAAACAGGCACGCGACAAATTTCCCAACGCCAACATCAAGGGCGTGACCGTGGAGCCGATGCACAAACCGGCGCACGGCCGCGAATTGCTGGTCGGCGTGGTGCACGACCCGGTATTCGGCCCTGCCATCACCTTCGGTGCCGGTGGCACCCAGGTGGAGGTGCTGCGCGACCGTGCCGTTGCCCTGCCACCGCTGAATTCATTTCTCGCCGAGAGCATGGTCGGCGCGACCCGCTACGCGCGGGCGCTGGCCGCGTTCCGCGGTATGCCGGCGATCGACATGACCGCCCTGGTGCAGGTGCTGCGGCGGGTCTCGGAGATGGTCTGCGAGCTGCCACAGATCCGTTCGCTGGACATCAATCCGCTGATTGCCGACGAGCACGGTGTTATGGCCCTGGATGCGCGTGTCGAGGTGCAGCACCCGCCACAGTCGCTGGACCGCTACCGGCACATGGCGATCCACCCCTACCCGACGCACCTGATCTCCAGGCGGCAGCTGGCCGACGGCACCGATGTGATCATCCGCCCCATCCGCCCCGAGGATGCCGGCATCGAACAGTCTTTCGTGCACAGCCTGTCGCCGGAATCGAAGTATTTTCGCTTCATGCACGGCCTGAACGAACTCACCCAGGAAATGCTCATCCGCTTCACCCAGATCGATTACCACCGCGAACTGGCGCTGGTCGCCACACTGGACGACGGCCCGCCCGAGACCGCGTTGGGCATCGCCCGCTACATGACGAACCCCGACGGCAGGAGCTGCGAATTCGCCCTGGTGGTCGCCGACGCCTGGCAGCGCAAGGGTATCGGCTCACGGCTGATGCTGGCACTGATGGAGGCGGCGCGCGGACGCGGCTTCCAGGTGATGAACGCTGAGGTCCTCGCCTCCAACCATCACATGCTGGAACTGGTACGTAGCCTCGGCTTCGACGTTCACACCAGCCCCGAGGACAGCGGCATCAAGGTGGCGACCCGGGCGTTGTAGTGCCACGGGCCTGGAAGACCCGTGGGTGGCACCTCGGGCGCCACAGGCCATCCACCACGGAAGCGCACGAACACCGGGAAGCCGACGGTCCGCTGGCAATATCTTCCGTGTCGTGCCGCGTGCTTCCGTGGCGATTTCCAGACCATGCCTCCGGCAGGTCACGCCGCCATCAGTCCCCGCGTCCCCGCCATGTCAGCCGGAACAGGCCGTTGACACCGCTGTCGCTGGTGAAATAGAGCGCCCCATCGGGGCCGACGGCGACCCCGACGGGGCGCGCCCAGCGCCGTCCGTCCTCCGCCTGAAAGCCGGTGACCAGATCCTCGACGGCGCGCGCCTGCCCCCCCTCGAAACGTACGCGCACCAGTTTGGGCGGGCGGCGCGTGGCGGCATCGCCGGCAAACCCACCGTCGGGCTGCGTCCCCCAGGAGCCGCGCAAGGCGACGACGGCGTCGAAGTCGAACATCCCGCCGAGCGCGCCGGCCGGCACGAAGGCGACACCCATGGGGGCATTGCGCGCCGGGAAGGTCGCGACCGGCAGCGTCACGTCCCTCAGCGGCCGTGGTGGTGGGCGTTTGATACACGCGTCGCGGCGGAGGCGCTCGCCGTCGAACTGGAACCAGGGCATACCGTGGAACGAGCCGGCGGTGATACGGCTGAAATACTCGGGCGGTTGTGCGTAGCCGTGGTGATCGGGGCCGTTGTTGCTGGCATAGAGTTCACCCGTGCGCGGGTGCCAGTCGAAGCCGACCGGATTGCGCAGACCGGACCCATAGGCCTCCCAGCGTGGTGGATCGGCCGCCTCGTTCAGTACCAGGATACCGCCGCGGCGCGCATCGAAGGGATAGTCGTCGCCGAGGTATTCATCGCTGCAGTTACCGCGGATGCCGAGGCTGAGATAGACGTGGCCGTCCGGCCCGATGGCGACACTGCGGCTGTTGTGACCGCTGCCGCCCGGCAGCGCCGCGAGCCGGGACAGCGCAGCGGGCGCGATGCGTGCCTGGCCCGGCTCATAGTCCGCGCGGTACAGGCCGTCCGTTCGGGCAATCAGGATTTCACCGGCACGCCGCGCGACGCTGTGCGGGTAGCCGCCGGGTTCCACCAGCACATCGGCCGCGGTGTACGGCGGTGCCAGTCGATAGACCTTGCCGGAGCGGGAGCCGATGAACAGCTCACCGTCGGCGGCGAAACTCAGCAGGCGCGGACCGTCCAACGCAGCGGTCAGCAGTTCCAGCCGCTGGCCCGCCGGTACCTGCACCACGACCGTTTCCCCGGGAAGGGCGAGCGGTTGCCGTTCGTACTGCAGCGGCGGCGACGCGGCGGCGACAGCCGTCATCAGCATGCCGCCCAGTGCAAGTAGCGCAGTACGGGCGGGTCCCGTCCGACAGACATACCCTGATGGTTTCCGCATGGCCATCCCTCTGCTATCTTGAAGATTCACAAAACATGCTTCTACTGGAGCGATATCCCGTACAGCACCTCTGACAATATCCAATAGCACATGAAAGCCAATCGGACCGCAACCGAGGAGATGATTCAATGACTGGACTAGTCCGTTGCACTCAGCACACCGGGAAAGGATACAAAGGGCTGCTGCCCGTCCTGGTGGGTATTGTGTTGGGCTTGAGCCTGACCGGCGCAGCATCTGCCGAAGAGATGAACAAGAGCGAAAGCAGCGCCTGGCTTCCCAGCCTGATCACCGCGACGCCCCAGGAGGGATTCGCGCTGGCCGTGAAGCTCTCCCAAAAGGGGGTGGCAACCGTCCAGCCGGACAGCAGCGTTCGCAAGGCATTGCGCGGTGCCTATGCACACGACCCGGACAGCCTGATTGCCACCACCCAGGTGATCGCCATTCACTTCCAGACCGTGGCGGCAGCCAATAATTACTGGAAGGAGCACTGAGACGTACCCGGGTAGCTGCAAGGGCGGCGTATCGACATCCGCCCCTCCTGGTCGGTGTAACAGTCTGGCCTCAATAATTCCGCTTCCGGCAGACACCGCTGTCGACCAATGCTGGCGCCACTGAAACCGGCGCCAGCGTTGGTCTGCCTGTGTATTTCGCAGCGAGGCAACCTTCCAGCCCTTGCGACGATGGAATTCCGGTAACGATCCGCCCTGCCCTTCCGCATGCCGTTTCGGCTAGACTGCTGATTGCGATCCGCAGTACAGCAACGGCTTACCAAAACCTGCATTAACAAAGCCCAAGGAGCCACCATGCGATTCCTGCTCATCTTGACGCTGCTGCCGATGTTCGCCGGCGCCCAGACCGTGGAGGATGCGCCCTGGGGCAGCGGTAACATCCACGACATCGAATACGAGCCGCACAAGGTCGTCTACGACGTTGCGGTCGCCGATGCCGACGCCTTCGGGCGTGTGCTGGACCGCGCCAGCACCCTCAGCGCCGTCTACCATGCCGACCCGTTCCGGGCCTCTATCGTGCTGGTCCTGCATGGCGATGAGTTGCCCCTGTTCGATACCCGTAAATTCGCACAACACGAAGAGCTGATGCGGCGCGCCCAGAGTCTGACAGTCGGTGGCACCATCGAGCTGCGTATGTGCCGTCTCGCGGCCGCGGCCCACGGCATGCAGCCGCAACATATCCACGGCTTCGTACAGATCATACCCATGGCCGATGCGGAGATCGTGCGGCTGCAGCAGGAGGAAGGTTACGTCTACATGCGCTGAGGCGCACTGCGCAGTACAGCATCACCACAGCCATACCGATACTTGCGCCCTCTACCGCCGTCAACATGGCGGCTGGCTACCGCGAAGCTGTATCCAACACCAGGGTCACAAAACCGTACCGGCTCTCTGTTATTTGACCAACCGGTAACACGGCTTATAAACCGTGCCCGGCAGTTTCATGCGGCCGGCGGTGACAAACGCCGACAGCAGCTCGTCCATGGGATCGAGGATACTGCGTTGGCCACGGATCTCGAACAGGCCGTGCTGCTCGATGGCACGGATGCCCTCGTCCTTGACGTTGCCGGCGACCACGCCCGAGAACACACGCCGCAGGTTGGCGGCGAGCAGATGCCGCTCCTGGTCCTTGTGCAGTTCGAGCCCGGCCATGTTCTCGTGCGTAGGCACGAACGGCCGCTGAAATTCGTCATCGATCTTCAGCAGCCAGTTGTAGTAGTAGGCATCCTCGTGCGCCTTACGGAAGGCACGCACGTCCTGCATACCGGCGAGCATTGTCCGTGCGACCTCCTCCGAATCGTCGATGATGATCCGATAGAGTGTCCGCACCTCCGGTCCGAGCGTCGTCGCGATGAACGCATCGATCTGGTGGAAGTACTCCCGTGCCGATTCCGGTCCGCTGAAGATCAGCGGAAACGGTATACCGGCATTGTCCGGATGCAGCAGGATGCCGAGCAGATACAGCATCTCCTCGGCCGTGCCCACACCGCCGGGAAATACCACGATGCCGTGGCCGGTGCGCACGAAGGCCTCCAGGCGCTTCTCGATGTCCGGCATGATGATCAGTTCGTTGACGATGGGATTGGGCGATTCGGCGGCGATGATGCCCGGCTCCGAGATACCCAGGTACTGGCCGTCGCGAATCCGCTGTTTGGCATGGCCGATGGTGGCGCCCTTCATCGGCCCCTTCATCGCCCCCGGACCACAGCCGGTGCAGACGTCCAGCCCGCGCAGCCCCATCTGGTAACCGACTTCCTTGGTATAGTCGTACTCCTCGCGTGAGATGGAGTGGCCGCCCCAGCACACCACCAGGTTCGGATGCACACCTGTGTGCATCACGTCGGCGTTGCGCAGAATGTGGAATACGGCGTTGGTGACACCGGCCGAATCCTCGAGATCGAAACTGGGATTCTCACTGATCTCCTCGCTGACGAAGATCACGTCGCGCAGCACCGCGAACAGGTGCTCGTTGATACCTCTGATGAGCTTGCCGTCGACGAAGGCACTGGTCGGTGCGCCAGTCAGCTGCAGCTTGATGCCGCGCTCCTGCTGCAGTATCCGGATATCGAAGGACCGGTAGCGTTCCAGCAGTTCCTTGCCGTCGTCGAGGTAATTGCCGCAGTTGAGCACCGCCAGCGAACAGTTGCGGAACAACTGGTACAGGCCGCCCTGGCTGCTGTCGAGCAGCTTATTGGCCTCGGCCTTGGACAACACATCCAAGTGCCCCGGCTGAGGAGAGACAAGTGCATCGACGACCTGTTCCATCTGCATATCCGACCATTCCTCCGAAATCGCACTGAAGCGCGGCGCATTGTAAGGGACTCGGTCCGCACCAGCCTAAAAACTACATTTGCCACGGCATCACGCAGAAAAATACGGGCAAGGTCATAGGCTCTAACCGACGCCTTCGGCACCCGGCAGGTGGTGAACCGCGGCTGCCGGGATGGCCTGTGTTGCTGCGTCTTCCGTGGCGGAAATGATTTCCCCGGCTCCACACTACCTGTCGGGCCGGTGACGCGTGGGGGACCCATCCGCTATTCGACGTTGCAAGAGCCGGGCCGTTCACCCATAGGCTCTCCTCGGTCAGTGAGGAAGTACGGTACAGTGCCCACATGCCGCCCACACCCACTGCACCGCCAACCCACCCCGGCCCGCCACCAGGAGCCTCCCGCCGCCACGGCCTGTCGGCCCTGGTGTTGGCCGGGTTGTTGGGCGGGTTAGTGGGCGCATTGGCGGGCAGCCCACCCGCCACGGCGGCGATGGAGCCAGCGGGGCGTCCACCGCTCGCCCGCCTCGCCGTCCAGCTCAGCAGCGGCCCCGCGCCTCTGCGCGCCGACCTGGCGGGCGCGGCTGCCGCGGAATTGGCGGCCGCCTACGGCCGTGAGGTCGAGCGTGCGCGCGCCGAGTTGCAGCACCACCCCGGCGACCACGACCTGCGGCGCTGGATGCGTGCCGTCGAGGATCTGGCGGCCGAGATGACCACCCTGGCCATTCACATCACCCCGCTGACGCCCGTGGAGGTGCGTATCGGACCGGACGACGGCATCCAGCTGATCATCGAGGGCCGCTCGGTGCTGGTGAGCAGTCCGCGTCCACACGCGCAGCAGGCGCTGGAACGGCGGGTGATCGAGCGCTTCTGCCGCCTGAACCTGTGCACCGCCGATCTCCTCGACGCGGCCGTGCCGCCGGAGGCGTTGCCCGCACCCGCCGGGGTGGCACCGCTGTGGAGCTTCAGCCGGGCAGGCCCGGCGTGCTCCACCGACGACGGCCTGGAATTTCAGTTCGACAGCCAGGCCGATCTCCGTGCAAAACGCAGCGCCTGCGCCGCGGTGGTCGCGGAACTGAGGCAGCTGGCCGACGCCATCGTGCCCGCGGTTGCCGCGGGTGCACACATCGACTGGAATGCGTTGGTGGTGGACACCACCCCCGATCCGGGGTGGCAGCGCCTGCGGCTGAATCGCGCGGGGAATACCCTGCAGGTACGCGCCCCGGCGTTGCTCGCCACGCCCGAACTGTTCACCGCCCTGCGACCCTGGCTGGCGGCGCGGGTACGCGCCGAGCGCTATCACGTGGTGATCCTGCATGCCGACCGGCTGATGGCTGCGCTGATCGGCCCCGGGTACTGAAAGGACTGCCTGTACCCACGGCAGCATGCACAACGGCAGGAAGACACCCGCGCCCACGCCTGACGCAAAAAAAGACCCCGCCATAAGGCGGGGTCCGGTTACTGCAACCTGACTGCGCAGGTCTCGATGCTTAGATGGCCTTGACGTTCACGGCCGACGGGCCCTTCTGGCCCTGTTCCACATCGAACTCCACCTGCTGGCCCTCGGCCAGGGACTTGAACCCGTTGGCCTGGATGGCAGAGTGATGCACGAAGACATCCTTGCTACCGTCCGCCGGGGTGATGAAGCCGAAGCCCTTGGCGTCGTTGAACCACTTTACGGTACCTGTAATCACTGGGAAACACCTCTGTAATCAGTTGAATTGCGATGACGTGCAGTTCATTTCTAGCGAGAAACACGGGAGGTCGACCAAAAACAACACTGGAGGGGCTTCCGGGACAACTACAAGAACTGTACTGCAACGAGCACTATTATACAGGAACGCAGGGGGAGCACCAGCCTAATTTATAGACCCCCCCGGATGGGCAGGGGCCGGGCGGCTCGGAACACCGGTCGCACCCGGCAAGGCAACCGCTCGACGCGGGACCCTTCGTACCGGAGAATACCGGCCCTGTGTCCCCCTTGGCAACGGCAGAATCCGTCATGAAGGCTTCATGGAAAGACAGCATCTACCTGCAGCGTGAGCAGCTCGCCGCATTGCTGCGCGAACCGCTGGAACAGCTGGCCGCCAAATGTGCCCCCGTCTGGGGCGACCGTGCAGCGCTGAACGCCGTGCTCCTGGATGGCTTCGCCAGCATCCCGCACTGCACCTACCTCTACGGCGTCGGCACGGACGGTGTGCAGATCTGCGACAACGTCGGCAAGGACGGACTGGCACCCGAACACTTCGGCCGCGACCGTTCACAGCGCCCGTATATGAAGGAGGCGGTACCGGCCTGGGGCTTCCTGCTGTCGGATGCGTATATCAGCCTGCGGAAACACCGCCCCTCCCTCACCGCCCTGCAAGTGGTGCGCCAGGACGGTCGGGCCCTGGGCTATCTGGGTGCCGACTTCGACCTGCGCAACCTGCCGGGTACCTCGGAACTCTACGACGAGCCCGGCTACTGGCGACAGATCAAGGGCGATCCGGCCATCCGCGGCACGGTGTTCCAGCAGTGCCGCACCGAAAGCCCCATGGACCGCAAGATGTACCGGGCACTGTCGATCCTGGAGGAATTGCTGACCGAACGCGGCGTGTTCCAGTGCCAGATCCATTTCTCCAGCAGCCAGGCAATCATCTGGACCGTCGACGACCCGTACCGCTACCGCATCCTCGATCACGAGGCCTTGCGGGACCCGGACATCTGCCTCGCCTTCCCCTCACGTCCCTACCCGGCAGATGCCATCATCCCGCGCGGTGACGTCAAGCGCATCCTGCAGATCATGCAGGCGCTGCGCCTGGCCGACCCGACCATCTATCTACGCACCGCCTCGATCAACCTGTTCAACGGCATGGTCAGCCTCACCTTCTCCTGCGACGGTTCGCACTACATGTCGTATGTGGAATTCCTGCTGAAGGACACCACGTTCTGGTTCTAAGGAGTGTGGGCCCGCGATCGTGCGGCGTTTGTTGCAGACCTGTAACCAGTGTGGGGCGGTGGAGGCGTCTTCAGTAAAGACTGCGGAGGCATTTACACCCATATTGGTAGTGACTTCATAACCCTCAATTCCCCCATTGAAGACGAGATCAAGGTCCGTCGTTCACGACGCCCGTGTCCCCCACGGCGGCCAGCAAAGCAGGACGGACTGTCAGATATCAATCCCGCGTCCGTCGCGTTGACATCACCGCAGGCATTGTCTAGTGTCCCCCACATAAGAAATAAATTAAGGGGATGGAACATGCACTTGAACACTCGGCGCGGCCGCGCGCACGGCCTGCTCGTGGCCCAGGCCGCCTTGCTCTGGATCCTCGGTCTGCAGACGGCCTGGGCTATGCCGGAATTCGCGCGTCGCTACGACATGAGCTGCGCCGCCTGTCATTCGGCCTTCCCGCGCCTGAACCAGTTCGGTGAGGAATTCGCTGCCAACAACATGCGCCTGCCGCACTGGAAGGACAGCACCGCCAAGACTGGTGACGACCGCCTGGCCCTGCCCGCCTATCCGCCCTTCGCCGTGCGCGCGCAGGCGTATGTGCAGGCGCGTGATGGTAAATCCATCGATCCGCTCAGCGGCAAGACCGACTCGGCGACCACCGACTTCCAGTCGCCCTACCTGGTGAAGATCCTGTCCAGCGCGCCGCTCAGCGACTACATCACCTATTACTTCTATGGCATCCTCGCCGAGAAGGGTACCAACGGCGAGGTGCTGGTCGAGGACGCCTGGTTCCGCCACTCGAGCATCTTCGGCACCGATATCGGCATGATGCTCGGCCAGTTCCAGCTCTCCGACCTGATGTTCCCGCGCGAGGTCCGTATGCCCTTCCAGGACTACATGGTCTACCGCATGGCCGGCATCACCTACGACCGCGGCGTGCTGTTCGACCGCGACCTCGGCCCGGTCGAACTGGCGCTCGGTCTGACCAACGGCAACGGCATCACCGACAACCTGAACATCAACAGCCCCGGCTACCGTCGTCCTGACAAGATGTTCGACAATGACAATTCCAAGACCGTATTCGGCCGTATCGGCACGGACATCGGCCCGGTCTCCACCGGCCTGTTCGGTATGACCGGCAAGCAGCACAGCATCGCCGTCGGCAATGCCGGCCTGAACAGCGGTGACCGCAACACCGACAAGCGTGCCGTGGGCCTGGACGTGTCCGGCGACTTCGGTGGCAATACCTATTGGTATGCGCAGTATCTGTGGAATTCCTGGGACGGCTTTCTCGATGCCGATGCCGGCCGTGACTACCGCTGGCACGGCGGCTTCGCCGGCGTCGACTACATCCCCAGCGAACGCTGGGCCTTCTCGCTGCTGTACAACTACGCCGACGCCGGTGATCTTGCCAACACCGACACCATCTACGAAGGCATCGACATCAACAGCCTCAGCCTGACGGCGTCGTACTACTTCATGCGCAACGTCAAGGGCATCGCGGAGCTCAACGTCGATTTTCTCGACAAGACCAACCAGACCGGCA
>Ga0172382_10000896_pt1 | contig 55277 bp, 52 predicted proteins | sample Leawel138RmetaG_FD_122245 | JGI IMG/M metagenome (GOLD analysis project Ga0172382, IMG submission 122245) | Leachate microbial communities from a municipal landfill in Southern Ontario, Canada - Leachate well 138R metaG | ecosystem: Engineered > Solid waste > Landfill > Unclassified | place...
CCGAACAGGCGCAGGTCCGCGCCGGGGATGGAAAGGGCCTCGGCGACGCCCTCGAAGGCGACGCCCTTGGCTTCCACTCCGCCGTAGATCACCGCGCTCGCGCCCGGCTCGCGGTGGGTCACGTCGACCGGCAGGCCGAGGATGGCGCGGGCGTGCAGGGCGAACTCGCTCTGGTACTGGGTGGCCAGGGTCACGAGGCCGGTGTCGTGCGGCCGGGGGCTGACCTCCGAGAACCACACCTCGTCGCCCTTCACGAACAGCTCGACGCCGAATACGCCCCAGCCGCCCAGGGCCTCGGTGACCAGGCCCGCGATCTGTTCGGCGCGGACCTGGGCGGCGATGCTCATCTGCTGCGGCTGCCAGCTCTCGACGTAGTCGCCCTTCACCTGGCGGTGGCCGATGGGCGCGCAGAAGCCGGTCATGGTCCCGCCGCTGGCGAGGCGCGAGCGGACGGTGAGCTGGGTGATCTCGTAGTCGAAGTCGATCCTGCCCTCGACGATCACCCGGGCCTGTTCCACCCGGCCGCCCTGCAGCGCGTAGCGCCAGGCGTCGGGAATCTGGTCGGGCCGCTCGACGTAGGACTGGCCCTTACCCGACGAGCTCATCACCGGCTTCACGAAGCAGGGGAAGCCGATTTCGGACGCCACCCGCACGAGTTCGGCCTCCGACGAGGCGAAGCCGTAGGGGCTGGTCGGCAGGTTCAGCTCTTCCGCGGCGAGCCTTCGGATGCCCTCGCGGTTCATGGTCAGCCGGGCGGCCTTGGCGGTGGGGATCACCCGCGCCAGGCCCTCGGCCTCGATGCGCTCCAGCTCGTCGGTGGCGATGGCCTCGATCTCGGGCACGATGATGTGCGGCCGCTCGGCCTCGACGATGCGGCGCACCTCGGCCGCGTCGGTCATCGGGATGACGTGGGCGCGGTGCGCCACCTGGTGGGCGGGCGCGTTCTCGTAGCGGTCGACGGCGATCACCTCGCAGCCGAGCCGCTGGAGCTCGATCGTGACCTCCTTGCCGAGCTCGCCGCTCCCCAGCAGCATCACCTTGACGGCGGAAGCGGAGAGGGGCGTGCCGAGCCGCATGGGGTCAGTCCTCCAGCCGGGCCTTGGCCGCGGCGACCACGGCCTCGGGGGTGATCTCGAACTCCTTGTACAGCCGTTCGGACGGCGCGCTGGCGCCGAAGCCGTCCATGCCGACGAACACGCCGTCGGGGCCGATGAAGCGGTCCCAGCCGAACCGGGCGGCGGCCTCGATGGCGACCTTCACCTCGGTCTCGCCGATCACCGCTGCCTTGTAGCGGTCGGTCTGCTCCTCGAAGAGCTCCCAGCAGGGGGTGGAGACCACCCGCGTGCCGATCCCTTCGGCTTCCAGAAGATCTCGGGCGGCGAGCGCGATCGGCACCTCGGTGCCGGAGGCGAACAGGGTCACCCGCGCCGGGCCGGCAGCGGCCTTGAGCTGGTAGGCGCCGTGGGCCGACAGGTTCTCGCCGATGACCTCGGTGCGCACCGCGGCGGTTTTCTGGCGGGACAGGGCCAGCACCGAGGGGCTCTTCTTGAGGCGGAGCGCCGCCTTCCAGCACTCGGCCGTCTCCACGAGGTCGGCCGGGCGGAAGACGTAGAGGTTGGGCATGGCGCGCAGCGCCGCCAGGTGCTCGACCGGCTGGTGGGTCGGACCGTCCTCGCCCAGGCCGATGGAGTCGTGGGTGCCCACGTGGATCACCCGCACGCCCATCAGCGCCGCCAGGCGGATGGCCGGGCGCGAATAGTCGGTGAACACCAGGAAGGTGCCGCCGTAGGGGATGATCCCGCCGTGCAGGGCCATGCCGTTCATCGCCGCGGCCATGCCGTGCTCGCGCACGCCGTAGTTGATGTAGCGGCCGGCGTAGTCGGGCGCGTCGAAGAAGGCGGTGTTCTTGACGAAGGTGTTGTTCGAGCCGGTCAGGTCCGCCGAGCCCCCGACCAGCTCCGGGATGGCGCCGAACAGCGCTTCCAGCGTCGTGCCGGAATGCTGGCGGGTGGCCGCGGCCGGCTTGTCGGCCAGGGCCTTCTCGACCAGCGCGTCCAGCGCCTCGAAGGCGTGGGCGGGCAGTTCGCCGGCCATCGCCCGCTCGAATTCCGCACGCTGCGGCGAGCCGGACAGCCGCTGCTCCCAGGCGCGGCGCAGCTTGGTCCCGCGGCGGCCGGCGGCGCGCCAGGGACGGTAGACCTCGTCCGGCACCACGAACGGCTCGTGCGGCCAGCCCAGGTTCTCGCGGGTGGCGGCGACCTCGGCCTTGCCCAGGGCCTTGCCGTGGGTGTCGTGGTGGCCTTCCAGATTCTTCGAGCCCTTGCCGATCTTGGTGCGGCAGGCGATTAGCGTCGGCTTGTCCTGGCGCACGGCCCAGGCCAGCGCCCGGCGGATCTGACCGAAGTCGTGGCCGTCGATGGCCTTCACCGCCCAGCCGGCGGCCTTGAAGCGGGCGAGCTGGTCGCCGGTCTCCGACAGCGACAGCGGCCCGTCGATGGTGATGTTGTTGTCGTCCCACAGGACCGTCAGCCGGTTCAGCTTCAGCCGGCCGGCCAGGTGGATGGCCTCGTGGCTGACGCCCTCCATCAGGTCGCCGTCGGAGGCGATCACCCAGGTGCGGTGGTCGACCAGGTCCTCGCCGAAGCGGGCCGCCAGCTTGCGCTCGGCGATGGCCATGCCGACGCTGGTGGCGATCCCCTGGCCGAGCGGGCCGGTGGTCGTCTCGGCGCCGGGCGTGTGGCCCCACTCGGGGTGGCCGGGAGTGTTGGAGCCGTACTGCCGGAAGGCCTTGAGCTGGTCTATCGAGACCGCCTTCACCCCGGTCAGGTGCAGCAGCGAGTAGATCAGCATCGAGCCGTGGCCGGCCGACAGCACGAAGCGGTCGCGGTCGGCCCAGTCCGGCTTGGCGGCGTCGAACTTCAGGAACTTCGTCCAGAGCACGGTCGCCACGTCGGCCATCCCCATCGGCATGCCGGGGTGGCCAGAGTTAGCCTGCTCGACGGCGTCCATGGCGAGGACCCGGATGGCGTCGGCCATGGTCTTCAAGTCTTGCGGCATCGGTCGGGGATCTTCGAGTCGTTAATTTTCGGGGGCGGCGCGCGCGCCCTCGCATGCGCAGGGCTTAGGGTCAAGGCGGCGCCCGGCCGCTGCGGCTGCCCGGAGCGGGCGAACATGGCTTCAAAAGGCCGCGCGGCGCGGTCTATAGATAGAACAACACGCTTGAAGGAGGCGGGATGAACGCTCAGGCCGGCGGCGAAAGCACGCTAGACCTCGCGATCCGGCGCCTCGAACGCGCCCTCGCCGTACTGGAGCAGCGGCTCGCCGACCGGGTGGCCCGGGCCGGCGCCGAGGCCGGCGGGCTGTTCGACCAGGATCGCGCCAAACTGGCGGTCGAACTCGACCAGGCCCGCGCCCGCGAGCGCGAGCTGGAAGAGGCCGGCGCGGCGGCTTCGGCCGCCCTCGGGAAGGCGATTGCCGAGATCAAGGCCACACTCGGCCAGACTGCCGCGCGCTCGGTCGAGGAGGCCTGACATGGCCCAGGTGACCATCGAGGTGAACGGCCGGCCCTACAACGTCGGCTGCGAGGACGGCCAGGAGGCGCACCTGCGCGAACTGGCCAGGATGTTCGACACCCAGGTGCGGCAGGTCAGCAAGGACCTCGGCCAGCTCGGCGACACCCGCCTGTTCCTGCTCGGGGCCCTGCTGATGGCCGACGAGCTGTTCGAGCTGCGCGGCCGGCTCGGCGCCCTGCAGGGCGAGGTCGCCCGCCTGCAGAACGACCTGGCGCGGACCGAGAAGAAGACCGTGGCCGCCCTCGAAGCCGCCGCCCAGCGCATCGAAAAGCTCGCCCAGGGCTGACATTCTTCCCGACGAAGGGGAGGGCAGCATGCGGCGGCTGCGCTTGTCGCCCGGCGCCGGCCGCCCTACCTTAGCGCCCGGCGGGTCCTGCTGCGGCTCACGTCGAAGGCGACATATCCCAGCGACCTTATCTACTTCGAAGGGAGCTGTCCCTGTCCGGGGCCGTGGTCTCGGGCAAACGGCGCCCACCTGGTCTTGCCAGGTCGAAGGGATAAAAAGTCCTTCACGGCTCACGCGGCGCCGCCACCCCATTCCCTGCTATAGGGCCCCGATGCCGGCCCTTTCCGACAAGACCGAGCTTCGCAAGCGCATGCGGGCGCAGCGGCTGAGGCTGGCCAGATCGCTGCCGGACGCGGCGGCGCGGGCCGCCGCCGCGCTGCCTGAGGACCTTCTGCCGCGCTTCTCCGTCGTCGGCGGCTATCACGCCATGGGGACCGAGCTCGATCCCGCTCCGGTGATGCGCAGGTTCGCCGCCGCCGGCGCACGGCTCGCCCTGCCGGTGGCGAAGGACGCCACCTCGCCGCTCACCTTCCGTCTCTGGGTCGAGGGCCAGGCGCAGGTTCCCGACGCCTTCGGCATCCCCGCGCCGGGGCCTGGGGCGGCCGACGCATTGCCGGACCTGGTGATCGCACCGCTGCTCGCCTTCGACCGGCGCGGCCACCGGCTGGGACAGGGGGCCGGCCACTACGACCGCTCGATCGCGAGCCTTCGCGCGGCCAAACCTGTTTTCGTGCTGGGCCTGGGCTATGCAGGCCAGGAGGTCGAGGAACTGCCGGACGAGCCGCACGACGAGCGACTGGACGCCATCCTCACCGAGACCGGATATATTCCGGTCGACAAGGAGATCTGATGCGTTTCGCTTTCTTCGGGGACGTGGTCGGCAGGTCCGGTCGCGATGGGCTCGCCGAACACCTTCCCGGCCTGCGCCGCCGGCTGAGCCTGGAGTTCGTGGTGGTCAACGCCGAGAACGCCGCGGCCGGGTTCGGCATCACCGAGACCACCGCCCGCGAACTGTTCGACGCCGGCGCCGACTGCCTGACCCTGGGCAACCACTCCTGGGACCAGAAGGAGGCGCTGACCTACATCGTGCGCGAGCCCAGGCTGATCCGCCCGCTCAACTATTCGGCCTTCGCCGACGCACCGGGCCGTGGGGCCCAGCTGTTCGAGACCGACTCCGGCCGCCGGGTGCTGGTGATCAACCTGCTCGGCCGGGTGCACATGGACTCGCTCGACGATCCGTTCGGCGCTGTCGACCGCGAGCTCGAGGCCTGTCCGCTCGGCGCGGCGGCGGACGCCGTGGTGGTCGACATCCACGCCGAGGCGACCAGCGAGAAGATGGCGATGGGCCACTTTTGCGACGGTCGGGCCAGCCTGGTGGTGGGCACTCACACCCACGTGCCGACCGCCGACGCCCAGATCCTTTCCGGCGGCACCGCCTACCAGACGGACGCCGGCGCCTGCGCCGACTACGACAGCGTGATCGGCAACCAGAAGGAAGAGCCGTTGCGCCGGTTCACCACCCGGATCTCCGGCGGCCGCTTCAAGCCCGCCGAGGGCCCGGCGACCGTCTGCGGCGTGTTCGTGGAGACCGACGACGCCACCGGCCTGGCCCGGCGCATAGAGCCGATCCGGGTCGGCGGGCGGCTGTCGCAGTACGTGCCGTCGCTGGAAGGCGTCGCGACGCAGGGCTGAGGGCGCCCGGCGATTGCCTGCCGCGGCGCGGTCCCCCATCTATAGCGAAGCCTGAAAGGGAGTAGACGCCTTGGCCCGGTTCATCCTCCGCGCCCTGATCGCCGCCCTCGGCCTGTGGCTGTCCGACGCCCTGCTGGGCGGGATCTGGTTTTCCGACTGGGTCAGCCTGCTGGTGGCCGCGGTGCTGCTGGGACTGGTCAACGCGGTCGTGAGGCCGATCGTCTTCTGGCTGACCCTGCCGCTGACCATCATCACGCTGGGCCTGTTCCTGTTGGTGGTGAACGCCGCGATGATCGGCCTCGTGGCCCTCGTCCTGCCGGGCTTCACCGTCGCCGGCCTCGGCTCGGGCGTCGCCGCCGCCGTCATCACCGGCCTGGTGAGCTGGCTGGGCTCTGCGCTCATCAAGGACGAGCGCTAGCGGCGCGCGCTGCCTCCCGCCGCTTCGCGGGGGAGGAACTCGCGCTCACTTGGCCGCGCCGATCTCGAACAGGCGCTGTACCTCCGCTTCGCTGAGGCCGGCTTCGGTCAGCACCTCGCGGGTGTGCTGGCCGAGCGCGGGCGCAGGACCGACGGGGCCGGTGGGCAGGCCGGGGAAGCGGACCGGCGCGGCGGGGGCGCGATGGACGCCCCCGAAACGGTCGGGGACGTCGACGAAGCAGCCGGCGGCGTGAGCCTGCGGGTCGTGAGTCAGCTCCTCCAGGGTGGCCATGGGCGCCCAGATGACGTCGGCCCGGCGCATGATCTCGCGCACCTCGGCCAGGTCGTACCTGGCGAACTCCTCGTCCAGCACGGCGCGCAGCTCGCGCACGGCGTCCATGTCGCGCACCGGCGGGGCGTAGCGCGGCTCGGCCGCCAGGTCCGCGCGCCCGAACTCGGTGAGCAGCGCCGGCTGGTCGCGCGGGCTGCGCGAGGAGACGCAGAACCAGCGCTGGTCACGCGTGCGGAAGTAGCCGGAGAGCACGCCCGGCCGGTCGTTGCGCGGCACGGCGGTGGTCGCCTGGCCGTAACGCAGAAAGGTCGAGAGGTCCCAGCCGATGGCGTAGGCGCCGACCCGGATCAGCGCCGTCTCCACCTGCCGGCCGCGGCCGGTGCGGCCGCGCTCGTGCAGCGCCGCGAGCACGCCGGAAAGCGTCGCCAGGGCCGTGACGTGGTCGCCGAAGCCCGGGCGGCAGGTGAACGGTTCCTGGTCCGGCGGGATGGTGCAGGCGGCCACGCTGCTGCGGGTCCAGAAACCGGTCAGGTCGAAGGCCGGCACGTCCACCTCCTCGCCCTCCAGCCCGTAGCCGGTGACGTTGGCGTAGATCAGCTGCGGCAGCTCGTTCTTCAGCGCCTCGTAGTCGAGCCGCGCCCGCTTCAGCGCTCCGGGCCTAAGGTTGGTGACGAAGACGTCGGCGCCCTTCAGCAGCGCGATCAGCGCCGCCCGCCCCTCGGGACGGCCGGTGTCCAGCACGACGCCGCGCTTGCCGCGGTTCTCGTTGGAGAAGATCGGGTTGTAGGGACTTTCCTCGTCGTCGGGGAAGAAGCCGCGGGTGGCGTCGCCGGCGGCGCTCTCGACCTTCACCACCCTGGCCCCCCAGTCGGCCATGATGGCGGCGCAGCCGGGCGCGGCGACCCAGGTGGAGAATTCCACCACCTTCAGCCCGTCGAGCAGCATGGCCGTTTCCTCTGCGTCTTTTTCTCGTTGGCCGCATCGTGACCCGAGAATGACGCAAAGGAAAAGGGCGGAGCCTTGCGGCTCCGCCCTCCCAGTCACGTGTGCGAATGGCTTCGGCTTAGAAGTCCATGTCGCCCATGCCGCCCGGCATGGCCGGGGCCGGCGCGTTCTTCTTCGGAGACTCGACGATCGCGGCTTCCGTGGTGATCAGCAGGCCGGCCACCGAGGCGGCGTCCTGCAGAGCGGTGCGGACCACCTTGGCCGGGTCGATGACGCCGGCCTGGACCATGTCCACATACTCTTCCGACTGGGCGTTGAAGCCGAAGGTGGGCGAGGCGTTCTCGAGCACCTTGCCGACCACGATCGAGCCTTCGACCCCGGCGTTTTCCGAGATCTGACGGATCGGGGCCTGCAGAGCGCGGCGAACGATGGCGACGCCCGCTTCCTGGTCGTCGTTGTCGCCCTTCACGCTGTCGAGGACCTTGGAGGCCTTCAGCAGGCAAACGCCGCCGCCCGGCACGATGCCTTCTTCCACCGCAGCGCGGGTGGCGTTCAGGGCGTCGTCGACGCGGTCCTTCTTTTCCTTCACCTCGACTTCGGTCGAGCCGCCGACGCGGATCACCGCAACGCCGCCGGCCAGCTTGGCCAGGCGCTCTTGCAGCTTTTCCTTGTCGTAGTCCGAGGTGGTGTCCTCGATCTGACGCTTGATCTGGGTGATGCGGCCTTCGATGCCTTCCTTGTCACCGGCGCCGTCGACGATGGTGGTGTCGTCCTTGGTGATCGAGACCTTCTTGGCGCGGCCGAGCATGTCGAGGGTGACGCTCTCGAGCTTGATGCCGAGGTCTTCGCTGATCAGCTGGCCGCCGGTCAGGATGGCGATGTCTTCCAGCATGGCCTTGCGGCGGTCGCCGAAGCCCGGAGCCTTGACGGCCGCGACGCGCAGGCCGCCGCGAAGCTTGTTGACCACCAGGGTGGCCAGGGCTTCGCCTTCGACGTCCTCGGCGATGATCAGCAGCGGACGGCCCGACTGGACGACCGCTTCGAGCACCGGCAGCAGCGGCTGCAGCGAGGAGAGCTTCTTTTCAAAGAGCAGGATCAGCGGCTCTTCGAGTTCGGCCTCCATCTTCTCGGCGTTGGTGATGAAGTACGGCGACAGGTAGCCGCGGTCGAACTGCATGCCTTCGACCACTTCCAGCTCGGTCTCCAGGCTCTTGGCCTCTTCGACCGTGATGACGCCTTCGTTGCCGACCTTGTCCATGGCGTGGGCGATCATGTCGCCCACTTCGCGGTCGCCGTTGGCCGAGATGGTGCCGACCTGGGCGATCTCGGCGTTGGTGGTGACCTTCTTCGACGAGCTCTTGATTTCCTCGACGACCCGGGCGACCGCCTTGTCGATGCCGCGCTTCAGGTCCATCGGGTTCATGCCCGCGGCGACCGACTTCAGGCCTTCGGTGACGATGGCCTGGGCCAGCACGGTGGCGGTGGTGGTGCCGTCGCCGGCCTTGTCGTTGGTCTTCGAGGCGACCTCACGGATCAGCTGGGCGCCGAGGTTCTCGAACCTGTCGGCCAGTTCGATTTCCTTGGCGACCGACACGCCGTCCTTGGTCGAGCGCGGCGCGCCGAAGGACTTTTCGATGACGACGTTGCGGCCCTTGGGGCCGAGGGTCACCTTCACCGCGTTGGCGAGGGTGTTGACGCCGCGCAGCATGCGGTCGCGCGCTTCAGCGGCGAAAAAGACGTCTTTAGCAGCCATGTTCGCTGTCTCTCTCTAATCTCGATGTCAGGGGTGGCGACTTAGGCGGCCTTCGCCGCGGCGTCGGATTCCAGGACGCCCAGGATGTCGCTTTCCTTCATGATCAGGAGGTCTTCGCCGTTCAGCTTGACCTCGGTGCCGGACCACTTGCCGAACAGGATGCGGTCACCGACCTTGACGTCGAGCGGCTGGATCTTGCCGGTTTCGTCGCGCGCGCCCGGGCCGACGGCGATCACTTCGCCTTCCTGCGGCTTTTCCTTCGCCGTGTCGGGGATGATGATCCCGCCGCGGGTCTTCTCTTCTTCCTCGACGCGCCGGACGAGGACGCGATCTCCCAGAGGACGAAACGCCATTGTGCTCTTTCTCCGTTCGAGACGGTTTTCCAAATGCTGAGCGTCGACCCGCACGGCGGCCGTTAGCAGCCGCCATACCCGAGTGCTAACGCTGCGGCGGGAGGTAGGGAAGCGGTCTGTGGGAGTCAAGGGCGGGGCCCGGCTACGCTTTCGCCGGGGTGGACGCACTGGTCGAAGATTGCTGTTCTTCGAGGCGGCGGCGGGACGCGCCTCTCTATGGGAAGAACGCGGGGATTGCACGCATGCTCGATCACATCGGCCTTTCCGTCCGCGACGTGGGCGCTGCGCGGGCCTTCTACGACCGGGCGCTGGGGCCCATCGGCATCAGGCTGCTTCATACCGTAGGCGCGGAGCTGACCGGCGGCGCGGAGGTGCTGGGCTACGGCGACACGCGGCCGTTCTTCTGGATCAGCCAGGCGTCCGAACCGACCGGCTACCTGCACGTGGCCTTCACGGTCGGGGACCGCGGTCTGGTCGACGCCTTCCACACCGCGGCCCTGGCGGCGGGCGGACGCGACAACGGGGGCCCGGGCCTGCGGCCCCACTACCATCCCCACTACTATGGCGCCTTCGTACTCGACCCCGACGGCCACAACATCGAGGCGGTCTGCCACGCGCCGGCTTGACCGGACGGCGCGGCGGGGGAAGGGAAGCTGGGCCGCAACCGGGGGAGGGGCGATGAGGGCTCTTGCGATCGTTGGAGCCGCCGTGGCGCTGCTGGCCGTCGAGGCGCGGGCCAAGCCGTCGGCCCACACTCAGGCCCTGCAGGCCAAGGCCGCCCAAGCGCCCGAGTTCGCGGACCGGGCGGACTTCGAGGCGGCCGAGCGCGGCTTTCTGGGCGCCCGCGCCGATCCGGTGATCCGCAACGCCGCCGGCGGCGTCGCCTGGGACCTGTCGGCCTACGATTTCCTGAACGGCCCCGCGCCGGCCAGCGTTCACCCGGCCCTGTGGCGGCACTCCCAGCTCCTGGCCAGGCACGGCCTCTTCGAGGTGATGGACGGCATCTACCAGGTGCGCGGCTTCGACCTCGCCAACGTCACCTTCGTCCGCGGCAAGGCCGGCTGGATCGTCATCGACCCGCTGGGCTCGGCCGAGACGGCCAGGGCCGCCTACGAACTGGTGACCGAGAAGCTCGGCGCGCGGCCGATCAAGGCTGTGATCTACACCCACAGCCACAGCGACCATTTCGGCGGGGCCGGCGGCCTGGTCTCGGCGGAGGACGCCGCGGCCGGCAAGGTCAAGGTGATCGCCCCGGAAGGCTTCATGGAGGCTGTGGCCAGCGAGAACATCCTGGCCGGCCCCGCCATGCAGCGGCGCGCCGTCTACCAGTTCGGCGTCTTCCTGCCGCGCGGGCCCGAGGGACAGGTCGGGGCCGGGATCGGCCCGGGGCTGTCGCGCGGCACGCCGGCGCTGGTCGCGCCGAACACGCTGATCACCCCGCGGGCGACGAAGCTCACGGTCGACGGGGTGGAGATGGAGTTCCAGCTGACGCCGGAGACCGAGGCGCCGGCGGAGATGAACATCTACCTGCCCAGACTCCGGGCTCTGTGCATGGCCGAGAACGCCAACGCCACCATGCACAACATCCTGACGCCCCGCGGGGCGCTGGTGCGCGACACCAAGGCCTGGGCCGACCAGCTCACCGCCTCGCTGCGGCTTTACGGCGACAAATCGGACGTGATGTTCACCAGCCACGCCTGGCCGCGCTTCGGCAAGGACCAGGTGACGACCTTCCTCGCCCGGCACCGCGACGCCTACAAGTTCCTGCACGACCAGACGGTGCGGCTGATGAACCAGGGGCTGACGGCCGACGAGATCGCCGACCGGCTGGCCCTGCCGCCGGCTCTGGCGGCCGAGTGGTACAACAAGGGCTTCTACGGCACGGTCAGCTTCAACAGCCGGGCCGTCTATCAGCGCTACATGGGCTGGTACCAGGGCAACCCGGTGCAGCTCGCACCGCTGCCGCCGGAGAAGGCCGCCGCCCGGTACGTCGAGGCGATGGGCGGGGCCGAAGCCGTGATCGCCAGGGCCAAAGCCGCCGTCGAGGCCGGCGAGTATGCCTGGGCCGCCGAACTGCTGGACAAGGTGGTGTTCGCCGGTAACCCGCCGGCCGAGGCCAAGGCGCTGTTGGTCGAGAGCTACCGCCAGCTCGGCTGGCAGTCTGAAAGCTCCCTGTGGCGCAACATGTACCTGACCGCCGCGGACGAGCTGGCCACCGCGCCCAAGGGCGGGCCGGGGCAGCCGGGCCTCTTGGCCGGTGCGCCGCTGCCGCTGATGCTCGACGCCGTGGCCGTGCGGATCGACCCGGCCAAGGCGGGCGACGGGCGGCTCTCGCTGCAGATCGTGCTGATCGACGAGCCCGGCCAGGCGCTGGTCAAGGTCGCCAACGGGGTGCTGGTGCACGAGCCGGTGCTGGCGGCCGATGAGGCCGAGGCGGTGCTGAAGATCCGCCGCGCGGACCTGGCCGGCCTGTTCACCGGCCAGCGCAAGCTGCCGGAGCTGATCGCCGCCGGCCGCGCGGAGCTGAGCGGGGACGTCACCGCGCTGGCCCGCCTCGCCGCCTGGGTCGAGCCCCCGACGGGCCGGCCGTTTCCGATCGTCACCCCTTAACGGCAGCGCGCACCAGCGCCAGCAGGCGCTGGGCGGCGGCGCTGAGGTAGCCGTCGCGGCGGGTGACGGCGACCACCTCCTGGGCCGCGTCGAGGTCGCCGACGCCGATGGTGGACAGCGCGCCCGACGCCAGCTCCTCGACGATGCTGCTGACGGGCACGAGGGCCAGGCCGAAGCCGGCCTCGGCCATCCGCTTCTGGGCCGTCAGGCTGTCGATTGCCGTCCAGGACAGGTCCGCCATCCCCCGCGCCAGGAACAGGGAGAAGATGTGGGCGGCGGCGAACTCGCGCCTGCCCGGCACGTCGGGGAACGCCAGCCAGCGCTCGCGCCGCAGCTCGGCCAGCGGGGCCGCCTTCCGTCCGGCCAGCGGATGGTCGGGCGCGCAGACCACGGTCAGCGGCTCGCGCCCGACGATCTCGTAGGCGAGGTCGGGCGAGGCGTCGGCGTGGTAGCGCAGGCCGATGTCCGCTTCTCCGATCCGCACCAGCTCGCTGACCTCGGCGCTGGTGGCGGTGCGCAGCCGAAAGTCGACGCCCGGATGTTCGCGGGCGAAGGCCCGCAGCACGGCTGTCAGCCCGGTGCTCGCCAGGGTGCCGACGATGGCCATGTTCACCGGTCCCGCCGCCTCGTCGGCCAGCGCACGGACCGCCGCCCGGGCGTCTTCCAGCGCCGCCAGCGCTCGTTCCGCGTAGGGCAGCAGCACGCGACCGGCCTGGCTGAGGCTGACGGCGCCCGCGCCGCGGTCGAACAGCGGGGCGCCGAGCTCGGCTTCCAGCAGGGCGATGCGGCGGCTGATGGCCGGCTGAGAGCGGTGCAGGCGCTCGGCCGCGCGGGAGAAGCCGCCGGCGCGGTGAACGGCCAGGAAGGTGGCGAGGGCCTCGGCGTCCATGGCGCGATGCTATGCATTCTGCTGATCGATGTCAGCAGAACAAGAAATTGGACGCATGCATGGCGCGCGGCCAGCCTCTCTTCGAACAACGAGGAGGACGGACATGGAGATGCGCGAACAGGCCGCCCGCACGGCGGTGTTCAAGGCGCTTCACGAGCGCGGCTTCATTCTGCCCAACGCCTGGGACGTCGGCTCGGCCGTGGTGCTGGCGGAGGCGGGCTTCCCGGCCGTGGCCACGACCAGCGCTGGGATCGCCTTCTCGCTGGGGCGGCCGGACTATCAGGTCGCCGACCGGCGGCTGGCGCTCTCGCGGGAGGAGACGTTGGCGCGGGCCGGCGAGATCGCCGCAGCGCTGGCGGTTCCGGTCAGCGCCGACCTCGAGGCGGGCTATGGTGATGCGCCCGAGGCGGTGGCCGAGACGGTGCGGCTGGCGGCCTCCGCGGGGCTCGTCGGCGGCAACGTCGAGGACGCGCGGCCGGGCGGCGGGCTCTACGACGAGGCCCTGGCGACCGAGCGGATCGCCGCCGCCGCCGAGGCCGCCCGCGCCGCCGGCGGCTTCGTTCTGAACGCGCGGACCGATGCGCTGCAGGCGGGCGGGGAGGGCCCGCTCGCCGACGCCATCCGCCGGGCCAACCTCTACCGCGCGGCCGGGGCCGACTGCCTGTTCGTGCCCGGGACCACCGATCCGGCGACAGTCCGCACGCTGGCGGCGGAGATCGACGGGCCGCTGAACGTGGTCATGGGCCTGGGCGAGGCGGGCGGGAACGCTCGCGAACTCCTCGCGGCCGGGGCGCGCCGCATCACCCTCGGCGGCTCGCTGGCCCGCGCGGCCCTCGGCCTGGTGCGGCGGGCGGCGCGCGAGTTGATCGAGGCCGGGACCATTGGCTACGCGGCCGGCCAGTTCCCGCACGGCGAACTCAACCGCCTGTTCGCCGAGGCGCACGGGCGAGAGGAGGCCGCGGCGTGAGCGCCACGGACGTCCTCGACGGCCCCGCCGACCCTCTGGCCGCCGTCACCCATCCCGACCCCTATCCCTACTACGCCCGCCTGCGCGCCGAGCGGCCGGTTCGGTTCGACGCGACGCTGGACGCCTGGATCGTGGCGGACGCCGCGGGGGTTCTGGAGGCGCTGGCCCACCCCGCCTGCCGGGTGCGCCCGCCCGCCGAGCCGGTCCCGGCGGCCCTCGCCGGCTCGCCGGCCGGCGAGCTGTTCGGGCGGCTGGTGCGGATGAACGACGGCGAGGCCCACGCCCGGCTGAAGCCCGCCGTATCGCAGGCGCTGGCCTTCGCCGACCTCGGCGCGCTCGAGGCCGTCGCGGAGGCGCAGGCGGACCGGCTGCTGGACGGCCTCGATCCCGCCCGGCCGGCGGAAATCACCGCCTTCGCCTTCGCCCTGCCGGCGCGGACTATCGGCGCCTGGATCGGGATTGCCGAGGCGGCGCTGGCGCGGCTGCCGGCGCTGCTGGACGGCTATGTCTCGGCGACCGCGCCAAGCGCCTCGGCGGAGGAGCTGGCGGCCGGCGGGGCCGCCGCCGACGAGCTCCTTGCGCTGGCCGGCGAGGCGCTGGACCGGCGCCGGCTGTTCCCGGCCGAGGTCGAGCGCGCCGCCGCCGTCGCCAACGCCGCGGGCCTGCTCGTCCAGGCCTGGGAAGGGACCGCCTCTGCGATCGGCTCGACCCTGCTGGCGCTGGCCCGCCATCCCGCGGCCCTGGCCGAAGTCCGGGAACGGCCCGGCCTCGCGCTCGCCGCCGTCGAGGAGACGCTGCGATGGGACCCGTTCGTGCAGGTCATGCGCCGCTGGCTCGCGGCCGACGCCTGCATCGCCGGCCGCGTGATGCGGGCGGGCGAGGCCCTGCTGCTGCTGTCCGGGTCGGCGGCGCGCGATCCGGCGCTCGACCCCGATCATCCGGACGCCTTCGACCTGCACAGGCGCACGCGCCGCAGCCTGGCGTTCGGAGCGGGCGCCCACGCCTGCCCCGCTCACGCGGTCGCCCCGCGCATCGCCGCCGTCGGGGTGCGCCGGCTGCTGAAGGCCGGGGTGAGGCCGGAGCGGCTGGCGGCGGCCGTCGGCTATCGCCGCTCGCCGTTCCGCACGCGCGTTTTCGGCTAACCCGCATACCGAACCTTCGATATCTGGTTGCGCCCGGCGCGGGCCTGACCTTACGGTCGGGACAAGGGCCGGGACAGGCCCGCCGTATGGGAGGATGAGCGTGGCGGACGAGACGGCGCGCGGGCCGGCGGTCGAGAAGCTGAGCCTGAAGGTCAAGTTCATCTACGGCGCCGGCGCCGTCGAGTACGGGGCCCGCATCTTCGTGATGGGGCTGCTGCTGTTCTTCTACAACCAGATCGTCGGCCTGCCGGCGGCCATGGTCAGCCTGGCGCTGTCCATCTCGCTGCTGATCGACGCCTTCTGGGACCCGATGATCGGCCACGTCTCGGACAATCTGCGCAGCCGACTGGGGCGTCGGCACCTGCTGATGTACCTCTCCGTCGCCCCCTTCTTCCTGTTCTTCGTGCTGCTGTTCCGCCCGCCGGAAGGCCTGACCGACTGGCAGACCTTCGCCTGGCTGCTGACCTTCCTGCTGCTGACCCGCTTCTCGGTCAGCCTGTTCGAGGTGCCGGCGGCGGCGCTGGGGCCGGAGCTCGCGCCGGACTACCATGACCGAACGGTGATGATGGGCGTGCGCTACGCCCTGCTGATCGGCGGCGGGGCGGTCGCCACCAGCCTCGGCTACTTCTGGTTCTTCCGCCCGACCGCCGCCTACCCGCACGGCCAGCTCAACCCCGAGGCCTGGGGGCCGCTGACCCTCACCGTCGGGGTGATGATGCTGGCGGCGATGCTGATCTGCACGCTGGGCACCCACCACCGGATTCCGCGCCTGCACCAGCCGCCGGTGCGCCGGGCCAGCCTGTCGCGCACCCTCGGCGACGTGGCCGCCACGCTGAAGAACTGGAACGTCGGCGTGGTGGTGGTGGCGGCGATGATCTCGGGCATGGCCGCCGGGGTCTATTCGGGCCTCGCCCTCTACCTCGCCACCTACTTCTGGGGGCTGCCGGCCGGCGAGGTCGGCCTGCTGGAGATGGTGCGGCTGGTGGCGGCGGTGCTGGCCGCCTTCCTCGCGCCGCCCCTGTCGCGCCGGTTCGGCAAGAAGTGGACCTGCATGGGCCTGTTCTTCGCCGCCGTGACCGCCAACTCGCTGCCCTACGCCTTGGCCCTCGGCGGCCTGTTCCCGGGCAAGGGCGCGCCCGAGCTGCTGCCCCTGCTGGCGGTGTTCCGGTTCTTCGGCGACACCCTGGCGGCGGGTGGCTACGTGGTGGTCACCTCGATGATCGCCGACGTCACCGACGACGCGCTGGCCAAGACCGGGCGCCGCTCGGAGGGCCTGCTGATGAGCGCCGACAGCTTCCTGCAGCAGGTCACCACCGCCATGTCGGCCATGCTGCCGGGCCTGATCCTGGCCGCGGTCGAGTTCCCCGAGCGCCCGGCGCCGGGGATGGTCACCGACGCCATGGCCCGCGAGCTGGTGATGATCTACCTGCCGATCACCATCGCCATCTCCACTCTTTCGATCGCCACCTGGGCCTTCTTCCGCATTGACCAGACGACCCACGAGCGCAACCTGCGCACCGCCCGGGAGGCGATGGCCCGCGCCGAAGCGGCGACGGAGAGCGGCGAGCCGCCGGCGGTCGGCGCGCCGGTGACAAGCGGGCGGATCTAGTCCGGCCCCGGCATGGCCGCGATCCAGGCGCGGATCAGGGCCAGGCCCTCCTCGTGCGTCAGGCTGCGGCCGAGCTCGGGCATCATTACGCCCGGTTCGGTCGAGGCCATGCGGTGGACGAGGATGGACTCGTCCGGTCGCCCGGGCGCGATGGACACCGCCAAGCCGCCCGAGCCTCGGCCGGCCGCCACCGGCGCCTTGCCGATCCCCAGGGCGTGCGGCCGGGTCTCTTCCAGATTGAGGTTGAGGCCGCTGTTGTCGGCGATACCCGTGGGGCTGTGGCAGTGGCCGCAGTTGGCGTCGAGGTAGCCGCGGGTCCGCGCCTCCAGCGTCTCGGCCGGATCGTCCCACACCGGCGTGCGTGGCGCGGCCTGCGGCGACGGCGCGCCTTCCAGCAGGCCGAGGCGCGCCAGGCGGGCGAGCTGGTTCTCGGTCCTTTCCGGATAGGCGAAGGCTGCGTTCAGGTTGCGGGCGCTGGGGCCGAGCGGGGCCATCACGCCGTCGCGGGAATGGCATTCCTTGCACTGGTTGGCGTTGGGCACGCGGTAGTCGACGCTTCGCCGCGCGCCTTTCGCGTCGACGAACCCGGTCTCGATCCAGGCGCCGGCCCGCTTCAGCACCGCTTCGGTTCCGTCCTCGTTCCAGACATAGGCCAGCGCGACCCAGCCGTCCGGCCGGTGGATCAGCAGCCGGGTCTCCAGCTTGCGCACCGCCTCGTTCGGCCGGCGCAGGTCGGCGGGGTAGGCGAAGGTCTTGACCAGCGCCGCCCCCACCGGGAAGTCGAGCGGCCCCTGGGGCGTGTAGCGGATGCGGGTCCCGGGCGGCAGGTAGAACCAGCGCTGCTTCTCGGCGTAGTCGCTGAACAGCGGCGTCGCCGGCGCGAACGGGACGAGCTCGGCCGCCGGCCGCCCCGCGGCGTCGAACAGCCCGTAGGCCGAGATGTTCAGTGCGGGCCTTTCGGCCAGCAGCGCCTTTCCCGAAACGTGCGCCGGGGCGGGAGCCGTCCCGCCTGCCAGCAGCGCCGCGGCGCAGGCCAGGCCGGCGAGCGCGCGCCTCACGATCCCAGCGCCGCCTGGTCCGTCGGCAGGGCCACCGACTGCGGCTCCTCGATGCTCCCGTGGTCCAGGCTCGGCGCGACCGAGGGGTTGGCCTGCATCAGCGCGCCGGGGGCTGGCAGCCCGAGGCTCAGCACCGGCCCGTCGAGGGCGCGGATGCGCACCACCTGCGGCTCGGAAAAGCCCTTGGGCGTGAAATTGGTCACTCCGTCCCAGATCACCGGCGGCAGCGCCTCGCCCCCGATCGCCTTCAGCAGCAGGTCGCCGCCGGGGAAGCCCGGGCTCCAGCCGTTACGACCGATCCGGTTGTCCCGCACCACCACGTCGCGCGGCAGCGGGTTGTAGGAGGCATCGTCGTAGGGGCGGGTGTAGGAGACCAGCAGCACCGCGGCCGAGCCGTTGCCGTCGATCTCGTTGTCGAACACGTGCACGTCGCGGTTGGCCATCACCATCACGCCGGTGCCGGTGGGCACCTCGGCGACGATGTTGCCCTTGGGCGCGAAGTTGGGCGTGTCGTTCTGCACGATGCGGTTGCGGAACACCCGCACCGAATGGCCGCCCATCACCGGCAGGCCGGGCAGGTCGAAGATCAGGACGCCGCCGGCGTTGCGGGTGGCGAGGTTGTCGTGGACGTCGGCGTTCATCGAGTTCTCGATCTCGATGCCGGCGACGTTGAACTCGGCGGTCGAGTTGCGGACGACGATGTTGCGCGACTGGCCGACGTAGATGCCTGCGTCCGAGGCCCCGCGCACCGTCACCTTGTCGATCAACACGTTGGAGGAGCTGACCGGATAGACGCCGTAGGCGCCGTTGGTCTCCTTGGGCCCGCCTGTCCACTCGACCCGGAGGTTGCGGAAACTGATCTGGTCGGAGTCCTTGGCCTTGATCCCGTCGCCGCGGGTGTCCTCCACCGCGAAATCGCGCAGTACAACCTTGTCGGAGGTGACCAGCAGGCCCTCGCCGGAGCCCTTCTGGCCCTTGAACGACAGAACTGTGGCGTCGGGCCCCGCGCCGCGCACCGTCACCCCGTCGACGTCCAGCGACAGGCCGTCGATGAGCTCGTAGCGGCCGGCGGCGAGCTCGACCACGTCGCCCGGCTTGGCGTCCAGAAGCGCGGTCTGCAGCCGCTCCTGCGCGTCGGGGCCCGGGCTCACGGCCAGGGTGGCGGCGTGGGCGGCGCTCGCCAGCAGGGCGCCGGCCAGCCCGATGATCAGGCGCTTCATCTCTCGTTCCCTCCCCCGGCCGCTTGCGGGCCGGTTCCTTCCCGTGTGTGGCAGGTTGACGCCCTTCCGCCGCGTCGTGCAACGGCGTGTCGCAAGCCGCGCGGCGCGGCCCCCGGGCGAGGGGAACCGGGCCCGCGCGCCCGTGTTTGCACCGGACCGACGGGAGGCATCGTGACCCGCACATCCGCCACAAGCCGCAAACCGGCCGCCCCGGCCGAGGCCCCGCTCGTACCTGGCGCGATGCCGGCGCCCGAGCGCCGCGCGAGCCCCCAGCCGCCGCCGGGCGCGGTCGCAGCGGCGTTGGCCGATCCGGCCCGCGAGGCGGGGGGCGCGGGTCTCGTCTACATGGCTTCCAGCGAGCGCCGGGCCGAGGAGATCGCCCGCGCCCTGCGCCAGTTCGCCCCGGACCTCGAGGTGCTGGCGCTCTCCCCCTGGGACTGCCTGCCGCTGGACCGCGCCTCGCCCTCGCGCGAGGTGATGGGCCGCCGCTGTGCGGTGCTGCGGGCGCTGGCCTCGCCGGCCGAGCGTCCGCGGGTGCTGGTCGTCGCTGTGGAGACGCTGCTGCAGCGCGTCCCGTCGCCCGAGGCCCTGGAGCCCGGCTGGCTGCGCATCCGGCGCGGCGAGGTCCTCACCCGCGAGACGCTGGAGGCCTTCGCCCAGATCGCCGGCTATCTCACCGGCGAGCGGATCGACGAGCCCGGCGAGATCGCCGTGCTGGGCGAGGTGGTGGACATCTTCCCGGCCGCCGCCACGGCGCCGCTGCGTCTGCGGCTCGGCGAGGGCGACGAGGTGCAGAGCCTGGAGGTCTACGACCCGCTCACCCAGCGCACCGAGGGGGAGGAACTGGACGAGGGCTGGATCGGCCCGGCCTCCGAGCTCGTCCTGCCGCCCACCAAGGCCGGCCGCGCGGTCGAGCGCGACCCCGGGATCGAGCACCGGCTGGCCGGCCACTACCGCAATCTGGAGAGCGTGCTCGCGCTGATGCCGAAGGCGAAGATCTCTCAGGACCCGTCGGCGCCCCAGCGGATCGACGGCTTCCTCGAACAGCTGAACGACGCGCGCGAGGCCCACCGCCTGTTCGGCGAGGGGGCGCTGGCCGCCGACGACGGCCTCTACCTCACCGCCGAAGAGTTCGCGGCCGAGCTCGCCGGGCGGGAGCGCGTCGAGCCGGAGCTGGACGGGGTCGCCGCGATCCCGAACTTCGCGCTGGAACGCAATCCGGGCGGCGCCTTCGCCGACTTCGTGCGGGAGCGGCTGGAAGCGGGCGAGCGGGTGTTGCTGACCGGCCTGCCGCATGAGCTGCGGCCCGTCGGGCGGGCCGTTCGGCGAGGCCTGGAGCGCACGCCGGAGGCGGTCGCGGCCTGGGACGAGGTGCTGGCGGCGGCGCCGGGCGCGCTGCTGATGGCGCCCTTCGACCTCGACGCCGGTTTCGCCGATCCCGAGCGGCGCCTGACGGTGATCGCCGCCCCCGACGTGCTGGGCGCCCGCGCGGCCAAGCCCAGCGGCGGGCTGGGCCTCTTGGAGCCGGAGCTGCGGGTCGGCGATGTGGTGATCCACGAGGATCACGGCCTGGGCGTGCTGCGCGCCGTCGAACCGGTGGAGGTGGAGGGCGCCGTGCGCGACGCCGTCCGCATCGAGTACTACGGCGGGGCGATGCTGCTGGCCCCGGTGGAGGAGTTCGGCCGCATCTGGCGCTACGGAGCCGAGGAGAGCGCCGTCAGCCTCGACCGGCTGCACACCGACGCCTGGGCCAGGCGCCGGGTGGAGATCAGCGCCGAGATCGACCGCACCGCCCGCGAGCTGGTCGCCCTCGCCAAGGCTCGGTCCGAGCGCAGGGCGCCGGTGCTGGTCCCGCCGCCGGGCCCCTACGCCCGCGTGGCCGCCCGCTTCCCCTATCCCGAGACCCGCGATCAGTCGGCGGCCATCGAGGCGGTGATGCAGGACCTGGCGTCCGGCCGGCCGATGGACCGGCTGGTCTGCGGCGACGTCGGCTTCGGAAAGACCGAGATCGCCATCCGCGCCGCCGCGGCCGTGGCCCTGTGCGGCAAGCAGGTGGCCATCGCGGCGCCGACCACGGTGCTGGCCCGGCAGCACTACGAGACCTTCCGCCGCCGCTTCGCGGGGCTCGGCGTCGAGGTCCGCCAGCTGTCGCGGCTGGTGGACACGGCCGAGGCGAGGGCGGTGAAGGCGGACCTGGCGGACGGCTCGGTTCGCATCGTCATCGGCACCCACGCCCTGGTCTCCAAAGACGTGAAGTTCGCCGACCTCGCCCTGGTGGTGGTCGACGAGGAGCAGCGGTTCGGCGCGCGCATGAAGGCCGAGCTGCGGGGCCTGGCGGAGAACCCGCACGTCCTGACCATGACCGCCACGCCGATCCCGCGCACCCTGCAGACCGCCATGGTCGGGGTGGAGGACGTCAGCGTCATCGCCACCCCGCCGGCCCGCCGCCGGCCGATCCGCACCTTCCTCTCGCCGTTCGAGCCGGCCACCGTCCGCACGGCGCTGCTGCGCGAGCGCCGCCGCCAGGGCCAGAGCTTCCTGGTCGCGCCGCGCATCGAGGACATCGGCCCCTTGCGCGAGCTGCTGGCCGAGATCGCGCCCGAGCTCACCGTCCGCGTCGCCCACGGCGACCTGCCGCCCGAGGAGGTGGACGAGGTGATGGTCGGCTTCGCCGCCGGCGAGGGCGACGTGCTGCTGGCCACCAACATCATCGAGAGCGGCCTCGACGTGCCCAGGGCCAACACCATGCTGGTGTACCGGGCGGACATGTTCGGCCTCGCCCAGCTGCACCAGCTTCGCGGCCGGGTCGGCCGGGGCCGCGCCCAGGGCGTCGCCTATCTGTTCACCCAGCCGGGGGTGGAACTGCCCGAGGCGACCCAGGCCCGGCTCTCGACCCTTGTCGCCTTCGACCGGCTGGGCTCGGGCCTGGCGATCAGCGTGCGCGACCTCGACCTGCGCGGCGGCGGCGACCTGATCGGCGAGATCCAGACCGGCCACATGAAGCTGATCGGCACCGAGCTCTACCAGCGGCTGCTGGCCCGCGCCGTCCGCGTGGCCAAGGGCGAGGCCGAGGCGGTGGAGTGGGCGCCCGAACTCAACCTCGGCCTTTCAGGCGCCATCCCCGAGGCCTACGTCCCCGACCCGACCACGCGCCTCAACCTCTACGGCCGGCTGGCGCGCTTCACCGAGGCGGCCGAGGTGGCGGCCTTCCGCGAGGAGGTCGAGGACCGCTTCGGCCCGCCGCGCGAGGAGGTGGAACGGCTGATCGACCACGCCGAGCTGCGCGAGTTCGCCCGCGCCGCAGGCGTCTGCCGGATCGACGCCGGGCCCAAGGCCGTCGCCCTGACCTTCCGCGACGAGGCGGCGGGCAAGGCCGCGGCGGCCGGCCGCGAGGACCTCGCCTGGCGCGACGGGCGGCTGATCCTGGCCCGCCCCACCGAGACCGAAGCCGAGCGGGTGGAGCTGACCCGGAGGTTGCTGATCGACCTTTCGCGCCCGGTCCGTGCGGCCGCCTGAAGCGTCAGCCCCATCGGCCCAGCAGGCGCTTGAGCCAGCCGGGCAGGTCGAGGCTCGGCTCCGGCGGCGCGGGCGGGGCCGGCGGCGGGTCGACGCGCCGCGCGCCGTTGCCGACGAAGTCGCGCCAGATCTCGGCCGGCTGGCCGCCGCCGGTGACGCCCTTCATCGGCGACTGGTCGTCGTTGCCGACCCAGACACCGACCACCAACTCGTCGTTGAAGCCGACGAACACGGCGTCGCGGTGGTCTTGGGTGGTGCCGGTCTTGCCGTAAACCGGGCCGGGCAGGCGGGCGGCGCGGCCCGTGCCGTGCTCGACCGCCTCGTAGAGCAGCTCCATCATCCGCTCGCGCACGCGCGGCGGGATCGGCCGCCCGCGCCTCGGCTCGGACGCCTGCAGGCCGTAGGGGCGGACGCTCTCGCCGGCGGCGACGGCGGCATAGGCGGCGGTCAGCTCCAGCAGCGTCACCTCCGAGGAGCCCAGCGCCAGGGTCGCATCGTCGGTCAGCGGGCTGGTCACGCCCAGGTCCCGCGCGGCCCGGATGACGTTAGCGCGCCCGGCCGTCTCGGCCACCCGCACCGCCGCCAGGTTGCTCGACTTGGCGAAGGCGTCCTTCAGGGTCAGGTAGCCGCCGGCCTCGCCGCCGAAGTTCTTCGGCGACCAGTCGCCGAGCGTCAGCGGTTCGTTGCTGACCACCATGTCGGGCCGCGCGCCGTCGCGGATCGCGGCGAGGTAGACGAACAGCTTGAAAGCCGAGCCCGGCTGGCGGCGGGCCTGGACGGCCCGGTTGAACTGGCTGTCGCGGTAGCTGCGGCCGCCGACCATCGCCACCACCGCCCCGTCGGGGCGCATGGCCACCAGCGCCGCCTGGCCGACGTTGCGCCGCTTCCCCTGGGCCGCGAGGGCGCGGGCGATCACCCGCTCGGCCCGCGCCTGCAGCCGGGAGTCCAGCGTCGTCGTGACCCGCACCTCGCCGTAAGCCGCCGGGAAGGCGTCCTTCACTTGCGGCGAGACCCAGTCGGCGAAATAGCCGCCGACGGGCAGGGCGGCGCGGTTCAGCTTCACCTTGGCCTTGCAGCAGGACGCCGCCTGCTCGAGGGTGATCGCACCGGTCTCGGCCATGGCGGCCGCCACCAGCCGCGCCCTGGCCTCCGCGCCCTTCGGGTTGTCCGCCGGATTCAGCCGCGAGGGGGCCTTGACGGCCGCCGCCAGGATGGCCGCCTCGTCCAGGCTGAGCTGCTCGGGCGGCTTGTCGAAATAGTGCCGCGCTGCGGCCCGCAGGCCATAGACGCCTTCGCCGAAATAGACTCCGGAGAGATAGCGCTCGAGGATTTCGTTCTTGGAGAGGCGCAGTTCCAGCCACAGGGCGATGAAGACCTCCTGTAGCTTCCGCTTTAGGCTGCGGTCGGCGGTCAGGAAGGTGGTCTTGGCGAGCTGCTGGGTGATGGTGCTGCCGCCCTGGCGCACGCCGCCGGCCCGCAGGTTCTCGCGCGCCGCCCGCGCGATCCCGCGCAGGTCGATTCCCCAGTGCCTGTAGAAGCGCCGGTCCTCGATGGCGATGAAGGCCGCCGGGACGTGCGCGGGGAGGGTTTCAACATCGATGGGCGCCTCCTTGTAGGCGCCCCGCCGGGCGAACGGCTTGCCGTCGGCGCTGACCAGCACGACCGCCGGGCTCGGCAGCGGTTCCAGCGCCCGCTCCAGCGGCAGGCTCCAGCTCAGCCACAGGAAGCCCGCGCCGATCAGGGTCGCGAGCGCGACGAGGAGGAAGAGCCAGCGCCGGCGCCTTGTCCGCGGCGGCTCGGCGGTCTCGGGGCCCTGCTGGGACTCGAGCTCCCAGGCGGTGCGGCGGAGCGGCTGGTCCATCGGCCCCACGGTGGTGGTCGTCGCGGCCCCTGGGAAGGCGGATGCGACCATCGGCGCCGCTTTCCGGCATTAAATTTCCGCAATGGGGCAGGCCCGAGGCGACGGCGGCGCCCGGCCCCCCCCCCCCCGCAGCTCGGCTATTGGCGGTTTGCGAGGCGCGGACTACGACGGCGCCGAGCCGGAAGGAGCCTCATGGGCGCAGCCGCCGCCGTCTTCGTTCTCGTCGCCGCCTTCGCCACGGCGATGCTGTCCGGCGTCTTCGGGATGGCCGGAGGCCTGGTGCTGATGGGCGCGCTGGCGCTGGTGCTGCCGGTCTCGGCGGCCTTCGTCACCCACGGCCTCCTGCAGATGGTCGCCAACGGCTGGCGGGCGGCGCTGCACCGCCGGCACGTGCGCTGGGACATCGTCGGCTGGTACGCCCTGGCCTCGCTGGCGGCCGGGGCGCTCGTGGCTGCGGCGGCGCTCGTCCCCTCCAAGCCGGTGCTGTTCCTGCTCCTGGGCCTGGTGCCCGGCCTCGTCTGGCTGCCCGAGCGGCTGCTGAGGCTCGACGCCTCCAAGCCGGCGCACGCGCTGGTATCGGGTCTGGCGGTGACCGGGCTCAACCTGACCGCCGGGGTGGCCGGGCCGCTGCTCGACATCTTCTTCGTGCGCACGGCGCTGACTCGCCACGCCATCGTGGCCACCAAGGCCGCGACCCAGGTGTTCAGCCACCTGGCCAAGATCCTGGTCTACGGCGCGCCGCTGATCGCCAGTCGGGCCGACGACATGCCCTCGCCCTGGCTGTTCGCCCTGGCCGTCCCGCTGTCGATGGCCGGCACCGTGGCGGGCGGGCGGATCCTCGACGCCATGAGCGACGTGAACTTCAAGCGCTGGACCCGCTGGATCGTCAGCGGGATCGGGCTGGTCTACCTCGTACAGGCGGCGCAGCTGTTCACGGCCGGCCGTTGAGCGCAGGCGTGATCCTGTTCGTGCTGGCGGCCGTGGCGATCACAGCCGCCATCTCCGGCGTGTTCGGCATGGCCGGCGGCTCGCTGCTGATGGGCGCGCTGATGCTGGCCGCGCCGGTCGCCGTCGCCATGGTGCTGCACGGAGCGGCTCAACTCGCCTCCAACGGGGCCAGGGCGGCGATCCACTTCCGCCACATCCGCTGGCCGGTGGTCGCAGTGTTCGGCGCCGGAGCGGTGCTGGCCATGGCGCTGATGAGCCTGGTCGACTTCGCTCCGTCGAAGATGCTGGTGTTCCTGGCCATGGGCCTGCTGCCGATCCTGGCCTGGATCCCGCAGCGCTGGTCGCCGTTCGACGCCGCCAGGCCCAGCCATGCCTTCGTCGCCGGGCTATCGGCCACCGCGCTGGCCCTGGCGGCCGGCGTCTCGGGCCCGCTCACCGACCTGTTCCTGGTGCGAAGCGCCATGCCGGCCCGCCAGGTCATCGCCACCAAGGCGCTGCTGCAGGTGTTCGGCCACCTGGCCAAGGTGCTGTTCTACGGCGCGGCGCTGCTGGAAGGGGCGGGGGACGGCGCGGCCCCGCCCTGGCTGCTGGTCGCCGTGGTGCTCGCCGCCTTCGCGGGCTCGGCGATCGGCGGACGGCTGCTGGACCACGTCAGCGAGGACAACTTCCGGCGCTGGCGCCGATGGATCTTCACCGCCATCGGCGCAGCCTTTCTGGTCCAGGCCCTCCAGCTCTACCTCACCGGCGGCGGATAAAAAAAGGCCGCGGAAACCGCGGCCTGAAGTCATTAGGGAGGAAACGCCCCGAAGGGCACGCCTCAAATAGGGCCAGCTCTCTAGGGTGCAAGCCTCCCAGGAAAAATTTGTTGCGCCGACGACAAGCGTTGCGCGGATGTCACAGACGTCACCGTCAACGGCCGCTGAAACCCGGCGTCCGCGCGCCGCGGCCGCCGGGACCAGGCGCCGGCGTTACGCCGGTTGCGGCTGGGCGGTGGGGACCGGCGTGATGGTGACGGTCCGCTCCTCGGTGGGGAAGAACACCTTGTCGGCGTTCGCTGCGACCTCCTCGGCGGTGTAGGGCCGGCCGGGGTCGAAGCCGGCGGTCTGCACCATCTTGATCTCCCGCACGCCGCGCGAGGAGACGCCGAGGATCTTGCCCGAGTGGTCCTTGGCCAGGTCCGAGACCATGTAGAGCACGCCCGGGGCGACGTTTTCGGGCAGCGACATCGGATCGGGCTCGCGGCCCTGACGGCCCGGCAGGTCGGCGGTCATGCGGGTGAAGGCCCCGGGGGCCAGGCCCATGACGCGGATGTTGTACTTGCGCCCTTCGATCGACATCACCCGGACCATCCCGTAGATGCCGGCCTTCGCCGCGCCGTAGTTGGTCTGGCCGAAGTTGCCGTAGAGGCCCGAGGTCGACGAGGTGAACACCATCGTGCCGCCACCGTTGTCCTTCATCCACTTCCAGACCGGCATGGCGCAGCAGTAGGTGCCCTTCAGGTGCACCTTGATGACCGCGTCCCAGTCGGCCTCGGACGTATTGGCGAAGGTCTTGTCGCGCAGGATGCCGGCGTTGCAGACCAAGATGTCGACGCGGCCGAAGTTGTCGAGCGCCGCCTTGCAGATGTTTTCGCCGCCCTCGACGGTCGAGACGTCGTCGCCGTTGGCCACGGCGCGGCCGCCCGCCGCGATGATCTCGTCGACCACCTTCTGGGCCGCGGACCGGTCGGTCCCGGTGCCGTCGCGCGCGCCGCCCAGGTCGTTCACGACGACCGCGGCGCCTTCCTTGGCGAACAGCTTGGCGTAGGCCTCGCCCAGTCCGCCGCCGGCCCCCGTGACGATCGCAACCTTGCCATCGAGCAAACCCATCGCGTCCTCCTTATGGTTTTAAGCTAGGCGGCCATCATCCGGTCTGGTCATGCGCGACGCAAGGCTCGGATTGGCTCGGGGATGCGCCTCTAGCGCCTCGCCCGCCGTTCGCGGAAGAAGCCCCTCAGCAGGGCCGCGCTCTCCTCGGCGAGGACGCCGCCGGCGACGTGCGGGCGCCAGTGACAGGTGGGCTGGTCGAAGAAGCGGGGGCCGTGCAGGACCGCGCCGCCCTTGGGGTCCTCGGCGCCGAACACCAGCCGGCCGATGCGGGCGTGGCTGATCGCCCCGGCGCACATGGCGCAGGGCTCCAGGGTGACGACGAGGGTCAGGCCGGTCAGCCGGTAGTTGCCGACCTTTCGGGCCGCTTCGCGCAGGGCCAGGATTTCGGCGTGGGCGGTGGGATCGGCCAGGCCGATGGGGCCGTTGGCGGCGACCGCGAGGGTCTCGCCGGTGGCCGGATCCACGACGACCGCGCCCACCGGGGTCTCGCCGCGCTCGGCGGCGGCTTGCGCCGCCTCGAGGGCGATGCGCATTGTCCGCTCGTCATGATCCACGATCCGCAACGAACCGGCGCCGCTCCCGAAGGTCAAGGGCCGGGCGAACGCGTCGCCAAGGCGCTCGCCCGGGCGGGGGTGGCCTCGCGGCGCGAGGTCGAGAAGCTGATCGCGGGCGGCCGGGTGGCGCTCAACGGCCAGGTCCTGACCACGCCTGCGGTCAAGGTCGAGCCCGGCGACATCCTCACCGTCGATGGCGAGGTGGTGAACGAGCCCGAGCCCGCGCGCCTGTTCCGCTATCACAAGCCGGTCGGGCTGGTGACCAGCCACAAGGATCCTCAAGGCCGTCCGACGGTGTTCGGCGCGTTGCCGCCGGGCCTGCCGCGGCTGATCTCGGTGGGCCGGCTCGACCTCAACTCCGAGGGGCTGCTGCTGCTGACCAACGACGGGGGCCTGGCGCGCGCGCTGGAGCTGCCGGAGACGGCGGTGCTGCGTCGCTACCGCGCCCGCGCGCACGGGCGGATCACCCAGGAGAAGCTCGACACCCTGAAGAACGGCATCACCGTCGACGGCGTCCGCTACGGCCCGATCGAGGCCAGGCTCGACAAGGTCAAGGAGGGCCAGCAAGGCGCCAACGTCTGGATCAGCGTCACCCTGACCGAGGGCAAGAACCGCGAGGTGCGACGGGTGCTGGAGGCGCTGGGCTTGAAGGTGAACCGGCTGATCCGGCTGGCCTACGGCCCCTTCGCGCTAGGCACGCTGGGCGTCGGCGAGATCGAGGAGGTGGGCCCCCGGGTGATCCGCGAGCAGCTCGCCACCCATATCGACCCGCAGAACCTTCCCAAAGGCGACCGCCCGCAGTGGACGCCGCCCAAGCGGCCGGCCGGCGCGGCCCGCCGCGCGCCCAAGCCCCCCGGCGCCGCCCAGTCCGAGGCCGCCGCCGGCGAGGCGCCGAAGAAGAAGGCCTACAAGCCCGGCTGGGCCAAGCCGAAAATCAAGGCCGGCCCGCCGCGTCCGGCCAAGAAGGCCAAGGCCGCCAAGCCGATAGATGCGCCGCGCGGCAAGGCCGCTGCGCCCGCCGCCGCCAGGCGCAAGGCGGGGCCGGCGAGGCTCGCAGCGCCCAGGCCCGAGGGGCGCGGTCGGCGCCGCTAGCGGGTGCGGAAACGACGCTCCAGCGCGCGCACGTTCAGGGCGTAGGTGGCGAGGCCGGCCGCAAAGGCCAGCGCCGCCAGGCCGAGCGCGGCGGCCGCCAGCGCGCCCGGCGCGGGCAGGGCCTCCGCGCCGGCGGCCTCGGCCGCGAAGCCGGCCAGCGACAGCCACAGGAACGGGGCTGCGCCCAGGCGCAGGCCGTCGGTGATGATCTCGGCCCAGGAGCTGCGGTGGCGGGCGACGCCGCCCTGGTGGTGGATCTCGGCGTCGTCCTTGGCCGAGGCCAGCATGGCGGTCACGCCGGTGGCCGCGGTCACGGCGAACCACAGCGCCAGGCCGGCCAGCACCAGCCAGCGGAACGGCCAGTCGCCCGCGCCCCAGAGGGCGTAGGCCAGGAGGGCGGCGGCCGGCAGCGGCGCTCTGACGTCCCAGGAGTTCATCGCTCCTAGAAGCGCCTCGGGGGCGCTGCGGGTTGCTGGCGCGATATCGCGAGCCGTGCTCATCATGCGGCCATGACCTTCGCCATGACCCGCCGCGGCGTCGCCGCCGCCCTGTCTCTGGTGCTGATCGGCGTGCGCCCCGCCGTCGCCCAGACCACGACCCCCGCCGACGCCCGCTTCGCCGACCTCGCCAAGCGGTTCCTCGAACAGCTACTGCAGAGCTCGCCGATCCGCGCCACCACGCTCGGCGACCACCGCTTCGACCATCAGCTGGACGACGTCTCCGCCGCAGGCCGGGCCCGCGTCCTGGCCGCCGCCAAGGCGCTGCTCAAGGAGGCCGAGGCGATCCCGGCCCGCGAGCTCTCCCGCGAGAACCAAGTGGACCTGGCGATCCTGAAGAACGCCCTCGGCTTCCAGATCTGGTCGACCGAGGTGCTGCAGGACTGGGCCTGGGACCCGCAGATCTACAACGACCTGGCGGGCTCGGCCCTATACGGGCTGATGGCCCGGGAGTTCGCGCCGGCCCCGGTGCGCCTGCGGGCGGCGACCGCCCGGATGGAGGCGTTGCCGCAGCTGTTGGCCCAGGCGCGCCGAGAGCTGCAGCCGGCCCGCGTGCCCCCCACCCACGCCCAGACGGTGGCCCGCCAGAACGCCGGCCTGATGTCGATCGTCGACGACATGATCCTGCCCAAGGCCGGCGAGCTGCCGCCCGCCGAGCAGGCCCGGCTGAAGGCCGCCGCCGACAAGCTGCGGGCCGCCGTGGCCGAGCACCAGTCCTGGCTCGATGGGACGCTGGTCCCGCAGGCCAAGGGCGACTTCCGCCTGGGGGCCAAGCTCTACGACGAGAAGCTTGCCTTCGCCCTGATGTCGCCGCTCGACCGCGCGGAGGTGCGGCGGCGCGCCGAGGCGGCGCTGAAGGCGACGCGCGCGCGGATGCACGAGATCGCCCGCAAGGTGCTGGCCGACGCCGGTAAGCCCGCGCCGGACGGCGAGCAGGCGGCCATCGAGGCGGCGCTGGAGCTGGTCTACGCCGAGCGCGCGCCGCGCGACCGGCTGGTGGAGGCGAGCCGCGCGGCCCTCGACCAGGCGACCGCCTTCACACGCGAGAAGGATCTCATCACCCTGCCGGACGCGCCGGTGCAGGTGATCCTGATGCCGGAGTTCCAGCGCGGCTTCGCGGTGGCCTACTGCGACCCGCCCGGCCCGCTCGACAAGCAGCTGGACACCTTCTACGCGGTCTCGCCGATCCCGGACGAGTGGACCGAAGCCCAGGCCGAGAGCTTCCTGCGCGAATACAACGTCCGCGGCCTGCACGACGTGGCCATCCACGAGGGCGTGCCGGGCCACTACACCCAGCTCTGGCACGGCAACAAACACCCCAGCGTGCTGCGCGCGGTGCTCTGGTCGGGACCGTTCGTCGAGGGCTGGGCGGTCTACGCCGAGGAGATGATGGCCGACGCCGGCTACCTGGACGGAGACCCGCTGTTCCGACTGCAGCAGCTCAAGATGCGCATTCGCACCATCACCAACGCCATCCTCGACCAGATGGTCCACGTGGACGGGGCCGACGAGGCCGAGGTGATGAAGTTCCTCACCGTCACCGCCTTCCAGCAGGAGCGGGAGGCGGCCGGCAAGTGGGTGCGGGCGCAGCTCTCCTCGGCCCAGCTGCCGACCTACTTCGTCGGCGTCTCCGAGCACGACGAACTCAGGGCCGAGGCGCGGCGGCGCGAGGGCGAGGCCTTCGACCTCAAGCGCTTCCACGACCGGCTGCTGTCGTTCGGCGCGCCGCCGGTGCGTTGCGCACAGGCCTTGATGTTCGACGAGCCGATCGTCTAAGCGCGGCTGCGTGCGCATCGTCTCGGGGGAATTTCGCGGAAAGACGCTGGTCGCGCCGGCCGGCGAGGCCACGCGGCCGACGTCCGACCGCGCGCGCCAGGCGATCTTCAACATCCTCGAGCACGCGCCCTGGTCGGACGGGGTGCGGGGCAGGCGAGTGATCGACCTGTTCGCCGGCTCCGGCGCGCTGGGTTTCGAGGCGCTGTCCAGGGGCGCGGCCTTCTGCCTGTTCGTGGAGACCGACGAGGCCGCCCGAGGCGCGATCCGCGAGAACGTCGACGCCATGGGCCTGTTCGGCCGCACCCGCGTGCACCGGCGCGACGCGACCCAGCTCGGGACCCGCCCCGGCGCCGACGGCCCGGCCTTCGAGCTGGCCTTCCTCGACCCGCCCTACGGCAAGGGCCTGGGCGAGACGGCGCTCGAACGGCTCGCCGCTGGCGGCTGGCTGGCGCCCGGCGCCGTCGTGGTCTTCGAGCGCGGCGTGGGCGAGCCGGACTTCGCCGTCGAAGGCTTCGAGCCACTCGACGCCCGCGACTACGGCGCCGCCCGTGTCCACTTCCTCCGCTACACGTCCGCCTGAGACGCGCCCGGCCGCGTAGCGGCGACTCCAACCGCCAAGACCGCCAAGCTCGCCAAGGATACGGACGACCCGAAGCGCACGATGACTTCGAAAGGCGCTCAGCGATCGAAGGGGCTCCGCCCCTTGGCGAGCTTGGCGGTCTTGGCGGTGAGAGAAGACGTCTCCGCCTGCGGCGGAGCAGGGGTCAGCGTCGGCCGAAGAGCTTTTCGATGTCGGCGAGCTTGAGTTCGACATAGGTGGGGCGGCCGTGGTTGCACTGGCCGGAGTGGGGGGTGGCCTCCATCTGGCGCAGCAGGGCGTTCATCTCCGGCGCGGTCAGCCGGCGGCCCGAGCGGACCGAGCCGTGGCAGGCCATGGTCCCGCAGACCTCCTCCAGGCGCTCCTTCAGGGCCAGGGCCTGGCCGTTCTCGGCCAGGTCGTCGGCGATGTCGCGGACGAGGCCGGCGACGTCGGTCTCGCCGAGCAGGGCGGGGGTCTCGCGCACCAGCACTGCGCCCGGCCCGAACGGCTCCAGCACGAGGCCCAGCGCGGCCAGCTCGTCGGCCCGGGCGCAGAGGCGCTCGGCCTCGGCCGGGTCGAGCTCGACCACCTCGGGCAGCAGCAGCGCCTGACGGACGACGCCGCCCTCGGCCATCTCCTGCTTCATCCGCTCGTAGACCAGCCGCTCGTGGGCGGCGTGCTGGTCGACGATGACGATGCCGTCGCGGGTCTGGGCGACGATGTAGGTTTCGTGCAGCTGAGCCCTGGCCGCGCCCAGGGGATAGTCGACCGGGTCGAACACCGCCGCGGGAGCGGGCGCCTCGGCGAGCCCCGGCGGCGGCTCGAACGCCGGCTCGGCGCGGGCCGAGACCTCCTCCAGGCCGGGGATCGCCGGGGCGCTCGCCGCCTGGGCCGCCTGGCCCCAGCCGCCCATCCGCCAGGCCGAGAAGCCGGCGGCCGGCGGCGGCGAAGTATAGGCCGGGCGCAGCCCGCTCAGCGCCTCGGCCGAGACGGTGGTCGCCGCCCGGTGGCCGGCCGCGGCCAGAGCATGGCGCAGGCCCGAGACGATCAGCCCGCGCACCAGCGCCGGGTCGCGGAAGCGCACCTCCGCCTTGGCCGGGTGGACGTTGACGTCGACCAGCGCCGGATCGAGATCGATGAACAGGGCCGCCAGCGGATGCCGGTCCCTGGCCAGGAAGTCGGCGTAGGCGGCCCTGAGCGCCCCCTGCAGCAGCCGGTCGCGCACCGGCCGGCCGTTGACGAACAGGTACTGGTGGGCCGCGTTGCCGCGGTTGTAGGTCGGCAGGCCGGCGAAGCCGGACAGCCGCACCCCCTCGCGCTCGTGGTCGATGGCCAGGGCGTTGTCGGCGAAGTCGCGGCCCATGATCGCCGAGAGCCGCGCCAGCCGACCGTCCGGACCGGCGGCCTCGGCCGGCAGGCGCAGGCTGCGGCGACCGTCGAGGTCGAGGGTGAAGCTCACCGCCTCGTGGGCCATCGCCTGGCGCTTCAGCTCCTCGCCGATGGCCTGGGACTCGGCGCGCTCGGACTTCATGAACTTGAGCCGCGCGGGCGTGGCGTAGAACAGGTCGCGGACCTCGACCCTGGCGCCGTGCGGGCCCGGGAAGGCGGCCGGCGAGACCTGGCCGACCGCGCCGCCCTCCACCAGGATGGCGAAGGCCTCGACCGCGCCGCGCGCCCGCGAGGCGATCGACAGCCGGGCGACCGAGCCGATCGAAGGCAGGGCCTCGCCACGGAAGCCCAGGGTGCCGATGCGCAGCAGGTCGTAGTCGCCGTCGTCGCCCGGCGCGAGCTTGGAGGTGGCGTGCCGCTCGACGGCCAGCGGCAGCTCGTCCGGCCCCATGCCGTGCCCGTCGTCGGCCACCAGCAGGCGGGTCAGCCCGCCGCCGTCGGCCTGGACTTCGATGCGGGTGGCGCCCGCGTCGAGCGCGTTCTCGACCAGTTCCTTGACCGCGCTGGCAGGCCGCTCGACCACCTCGCCGGCGGCGATGCGGTTGATGGTCTCGGGCGGAAGGCGGCGGATCGGCATGGCGGTGGGGCCTCGAAACGCCCATCATAAGACGATTCAACCCAGCCGGACGCGTGCGATGAAGAGTCCCAAGCTTCGGGCCTGGGCGGCGCTGGCCGCGGCGCTGGCCCTGGCCGGCCCCGCGGCCGCTCAAACCCCCGCAGCGCCGACGCAGGCGCCAGTGGACCAGGCCGGCCTGCCGCAGGATCCCGACGAAGTGCTGGTCGAGGAACTGGTGGTGGTCGGCCGGATCCCCGGACCGGCCTGGTGGCGGGTCTCCGACGCCGACACCACCGTCTATGTGCTGGGCGTCCCGTCGGTGGCGACCAAGCAGCTGGCCTGGGATCGGAGCGTCCTCGAGCGGCGGCTTAAGGGCGCCAACGAGGTGATCGTCTCGGTCGATCCGGTCCGGGTCCGGGCCCTGGGCGCGGCAGGGGCGGCGCTGAACTATCTCAAGCTGCGCTCGCGCACGCCGTTCGAGGCGCAGCTGTCGGGCGAAACCAGGGCCCGCTTCGTCGCCGCCCGCGAGCGGTTCGGAAAGCCGGCGGACCGCTACAAGACCGGCAATGCTCTGGCCGCCGGGCTGATGCTGGTCGAGGACTGGCTGGACCACGTGCGGCTGACCACTACGGACCCGTCCAAGCCGATCCGCCAGCTCGCCAGGTCGCAGCGGATCAAGGTGACCGAGAAGACCTACGACGCCGGATCGCTGCTCGGCGCGCTGACCCGCACGCCGGCCACGGCCGGCCGGGCCTGCCTGGAGGCGGTGCTCGACCAGATCGACGCCGGCCCGGGCCGCATCCAGGCCGCCTCGCGCGCCTGGGCGCACGGCGACGTGCCGGGCGCGCTATCCGCCGAGCGAGTCTACGAGCGATGCCTGGCCGCCGCCCCCGGGGCGGCCCGTCTCGACGCCCGCTACAAGACCGACCAGGCCGAGGCCATCGCCAAGGCGCTGCAAAGGCCGGGGCATGCGGTCGCGGTGATCCAGCTCCGCCCGCTGCTCAGCCAGGGCGGCGTCCTCGACCGGCTGCGCTCGCAGGGTTTCGAGGTGAAGACGCCCGGCGAGGAGTAGACCTCTTCCCGCCGGGCGACGCCGCGTTGTGGCGCGAGCCGTGCGGCCTAGAGGCCGGGCAGCTTCAGCCGCGGGCCGGAGCGGCGCTGGATGACGACGTTCTGGCCGCCGGTCAGAGCCTTGATCTTCTCTTCCTCGGCGGCGGTGTCGACCGGCGCGGCGGTGTTGTCGTAGGCGCCCGGCTGCGACGGGGCGTCCTTGCGCCAGAACATCACCCGATCGGCGAAGCTCTTTTCCTTGTGCGCGAGGTCGCCGAACTCGTCGTCGACAACGTAGCGGATCAAGGGATCCGCCCGGTCGGACCCGGCGCGCGCCACGAGCAGCTTTTCGCCCTCGGAGCGGACCTCGGCCTCGCGCTGGCCGAGCAGCGCCGTGCGGGCCGCGCTCTCGGGCTGCAGCTCCTGCGGACGGGGTTCGCCCGGCGCCGGCGGGCGCAGCGAATAATCAGGGGGCACCACCAGCGGCGCCTTGGTCACCACGCGGAACTCGTCCGGCGTGACCTTCTGCATGCCGAGCGCATCGCGCGCCGTGCCACAGCCGGAAAGGCCGAGGCCGGCCACGGCCGCTGCGGCGAGGATCACAGGGTAACGCATGGACTCAATGCCTCTCCCAAGGCCGCCCCCCGGCCAGGATGTGGGGTTCTCAATTAGCTTAATCGGCCAACGGCGCCAACGTCGTCACGAAGGGCGCTGTCGTCGCATGGAGTCCAGCGCCAGCTCCAGGATGAGCAATCCGACCCCGATGTTGATGGCCGCGTCGGCGATGTTGAACACCCACGGGAAGTAGAGCCGGCTGACGTCGATGAAGTCGGCCACGTGGCCCCAGCGGATGCGGTCGATGGCGTTGCCCACGGCGCCGCCGATGATGCAGCCGAGCGCCGCGGCGGTGAGCGGCTTGTCGGCCTTGCGCACCCACACGGCCAGCGCGGCGGCGACGCCGAACCCGAACACGGTCAGCGCCCAGCGGGTGAATTCGGTCTGGCCGCCGAGCAGTCCGAAGCTGACCCCCGAGTTCCACACCATGCTCAGCGAGATTGGGCCCAGCAGCGGCGTAGAGCCGCGGGCCTCCAGCTCGAACACCTCGACGATCCAGTGCTTGGAGATCTGGTCGAGGATCAGGACGAGGGCCGCGAGGCCCAGCGCCGAGGCGCCGTGGCGAGTGAAGCCCTTCACGCGACCCCCTGCGCCTGACGCGCCGCATCCCAGGCCGCCACCGCCTCGGCGTCGCGCAGCGACAGGTCCGGGTAGCGGGGATCGGAGCCCACCTCCGGCAGGATGCGCCAGCTGCGCGCGCACTTGCGGCCCTCGGCCTTCAGCGGCTCGACAGCGACGCCGGGAACCTCGGCCAGGCGGAAGGCGTCCTCTGGGCCGTCGCCGGCGACCAGTTCGGTCTGGCTGGTGCGGAACACCTCGGCCGCATCCAGGCCCTCGAAGGCGGTCATGAGGGCCGCATCGGCGATGTGGACCCGCGGGGCGGCCTCAAGCGCCGAGCCCATCCGCTTCTCGCGCCGCTCCACCTCCAGCGCCCCGGTCACCACCGAGGTGACCTGCTGCACCTTGCGCCAGCGTTCGGCCTCGGCGTCGTCGCGCCAGGCGGCGGGCGTGTCGGGGAACACGCGCAGCGAGTTGGAGCCGGCGTCCGGGAAGCGGGTGGTCCAGGCTTCTTCCATGGTGAAGGGAATCAGCGGGGAGAGCCAGATGGTCAGCCGCTCGAACACCAGATCCATCACCGTGCGCGCGGCGCGTCGGCGGGCGGCGGTCGGCAGGTCGCAGTAGAGGCTGTCGCGGCGGATGTCGAAGAACAGCGCCGACAGCTCGTTCTGGCAGAACTCCAGCACCGGACGGGCGGCGTCCGAGAAGCGGTACTCGCGGTAGGCGGTGCGCACCTGCACGTCGAGCTCCCACAGCCGGTGCAGGACGAACCGCTCGAGCGGCGGCATGTCCTTGGGATCGACCCGTTCGGCGTCGGTGAAGCCGGCCAGGGCGCCCAGCAGGTAGCGCACCGTGTTGCGCAGCTTGCGGTAGGCGTCGGTGGTCGTGGCCATCACCGCCTTACCGATCCGCAGATCCTCGGTGTAGTCGGCCATCGCCGCCCACAGGCGCAGGATCTCCGCGCCGGATTCCTTGATGACCGACTGGGGCTCGACGACGTTGCCCTTGGACTTGGACATCTTCTCGCCGTTCTCGTCCACGGTGAAGCCGTGGGTGAGGATGGCGTCGTAGGGGGCCCGGCCGCGCGTGCCGGCGCTCTCCAGCAGCGAGGACTGGAACCAGCCGCGGTGCTGGTCCGAGCCTTCCAGGTAGAGGTCGGCGGGCCAGCGGGTGTTCGACCGGTTCTCCAGCACGAAGGCGTGGGTCGAGCCGGAATCGAACCAGACGTCGAGGATGTCCTCGACCTTCTCGTAGCGGTCGGGGTCGTAGGCCGGGCCCAGGAAGTCGCTGGCGGGCCGCACGAACCAGGCGTCGGCGCCCTCCTTCTCGATGAAGGAGACGATGCGGGCGTTGACCTCGTCGTCGCGCAGCGGCTGGCTGGTTTCCTTGTCGACGAACATGGCCAGAGGGGCGCCCCAGGCGCGCTGCCGGCTGATCAGCCAGTCGGGGCGCGACTCGACCATCGAGCGGATGCGGTTGCGGCCGCTCTCCGGGTGGAAGGCGGTGGCCTCGATGGCCTCCAGCGCCGTCTCGCGCAGCGTACGGCCGTCGTTCAGCGGCTCGTCCATGCGGATGAACCACTGCGGCGTGTTGCGGAAGATCACCGGGGCCTTGGACCGCCACGAATGCGGATAGCTGTGCTCCTGCCGGCCGCGGGCCAGCAGCCGCCCGGCCTCGATCAGCTTCTCGATGACCGCGTCGTTGGCCGGCCCGAACTTGCCGGCCTTCTTGCCCTCGGTCTCCAGCACCTTGAGACCGCCGAACAGGGCCACGTGCGGGTAGTAGGCGCCGTCGGCGTCGACCGTCTCGGGGATCTCGCGGTGCCCGTGGGCCAGCCAGACCTGGTAGTCGTCCGCGCCGTGGCCGGGGGCGGTGTGGACGAAGCCGGTGCCGGCGTCGTCGGTGACGTGCTCGCCCGCCAGCAGCGGCGCCTGGAAGCCGTAGTGGCTGTCGAGGTTCGCCAGCGGGTGGGCGCACACCATGCCCTGGCAGTCGATCTTCTCGACCCGCCGCCACTTGGCGATCTTGGCCGCCTTGGCGATGTCCTCGATCAGCTTCTCGGCGACGATCAGCCGGTCGCCCGGCTTGGCCCAGGGCGTGAAGGGCAGGTCGGCCTCCATCTCCTCGACCTGGAAGACGGCGTAGTCGATGCCCTCGTTGTAGGCGATCGCCCGGTTGGCGGGGATGGTCCAGGGGGTGGTGGTCCAGATCACCACGAAGGCGCCGCGGGCCGCATCCGAGCCCTCCAGCACCTCGAACTTCACCCAGATCGTCGGCGAGACGTGGTCGTGGTACTCGACCTCCGCGTCGGCCAGGGCGGTGCGCTCCACCGGGCTCCACATCACCGGCTTCGAGCCGCGGTAGAGCTGGCCGGTGTGCACGAACTTGTGGAACTCCGCGACGATGGCCGCTTCGCTCGAATAGTCCATGGTGGCGTAGCGGTTGGCCCAGTCGCCGAGCACGCCCAGGCGCTTGAAGCCGTCCATCTGCACGCCGATCCACTGGTCGGCGTACTTGCGGCAGCGCTCGCGGAACTCGGCCTTGAAGACCTCGTCCTTGCGGCGGCCCTGAGCGCGCAACTCCTCCTCGACCTTCCACTCGATCGGCAGGCCGTGGCAGTCCCAGCCGGGCAGGTAGTCGACGTCGTAGCCCATGGCGAACCGCGAGCGCACCACGAAGTCCTTCAGCGTCTTCTGCAGGGCGTGGCCGATGTGGATGGCCCCGTTGGCGTAGGGCGGGCCGTCGTGCAGCACGAACAGCGGCGCGCCCGCCGCCTGCCGGGCCTTGCGGACGGCGTGATAGAGGTCCTGCTCCTCCCACTTGGCGAGGATCTGCGGCTCCCTCTGCGGCAGACCCGCACGCATCGGGAACGGGGTGTCCGGAAGGAAGACGGTCTCGCGGTAATCGCGCGAGGGCTTTTCGGCGTCGTCGGCCATGGGGCTTTCCAGCGGAGTTTGGAAGGACGTAGGGGCTTAAGACCCGGCGCGCGCTGGAGCTTGGTCCGGCGGCGTCACGCCGGGCGCTTAATTCGCGCGGGCTTCCAAACCGAAGTCATGCGGCGGGTGTTAGCAGAGGGCGCGGCGCGGGCAAAGTCCGCTCACACCCCCAGCAGGCGCCTCGCCTCCTCGGCGTCGCGCAGGATCTGCTCGGTCATCTCGCCGATGGTGTCGAACTTCAGCTCGGGCCGCAGGAAGTGGAGCAGGTCGGTCTCGATGACCTGGCCGTAGATCTCCTCGTCGAAGCCGAACAGCCAGACCTCCAGACGCGCGTCCACCTCGCCGACCGTCGGGTTGACCCCGATGTTCGCGACGCCCGCCAGTTCGCGCCCGTCGGGCAGCCGGGTGCGGGTGGCGTAGACCCCGAACTTCGGCACCACATAGTGGCCCAGCGGCACGTTCGCGGTCGGATAGCCGAGCTTCCGTCCCAGCTGGCGGCCGCGCTGCACCGGCCCCTCGATGGCGAACGGGCGGCCGAGGATGCGGGCGGCCTCCTCGGGACGCCCTTCGCGCAGCGCCTCGCGGACCCCGGTCGAGGAGTATTTCTCGCCATCGGCGTCGCCCACCGCCCCGGCGACCGAGACGCCGAATCCGAGCTCTTCGCCGTACTGGCGCATGGTCTCGGGGCTGCCGGTGCGGCCCTTGCCGAAGGAGTTGTCGAAGCCGACCGCCACGTGTCGCGCGCCCAGGCCCTCGTGCAGCACGCGGGTGGCGAACTCACGGTCGGTGAGGCCGGCCATCTCCTGGTCGAAGGGCAGGAGGTAGAGGCGCTCGACGCCCAGCTCGGCCAGCACGCGCAGCTGCTGGTCGCGGGTCATCAGGTGGAAGGCCGGCTGGCCGGGATTGAACACCTGCCTGGGGTGCGGGTCGAAACTGATCACGCCCAGCGGCGCGCCGAGCTTGCGGGCGGCCTCCGCAGCCAGACCGATGACCTTCTGGTGGCCCTTGTGGACGCCGTCGAAGCTGCCCATCGCCACGGCCGCGCCGCGGTCGGCGGCGGACAGGTCCTTCCAGCCGGTGATCACCCGCACGGGTTTCATGCCGCCCGCCTGGGGACCATCACCACCGCCTCGCCCTCGACGACGTTGCGGCCGTCGACGATGCAGACGGTGGACAGTGTGGCGTGCGCTCGCCGCTCGTCCAGCGCCGCGACGCTGACCTTGGCGGTCACCGCATCGCCGATCTTCACAGGCCGGCGAAACTTCAGCGTCTGGGTCAGGTAGATGGCGCCGGGGCCGGGCAGGCGGGTGCCGAGCACGGCCGAGATGTAGGCCGCCGACAGCATGCCGTGGGCGATGCGGCCCTGGAACGGCGTGGTCTTCGCGTAGTCCTCGTCCAGGTGGACGGGATTGGTGTCGCCCGACACCTCGGCGAAAGCGGTCAGGTCGCGCGATTCCACGACGCGGGTAATTTCCGCGCTCTGGCCGACGGTCAGGTCTTCGAAGAACAGTCGTTGCACCCGCAGCTCCCCGTTGCGCCTGCCTCATAGCGTCCGGCGGGCTCGAAGCGAAGCCTCACCAACGCAGGCGCGTCGTCACATACGCCGCTTCGGTTCCGGCCTCCTGCAGCAGCGCCTCGACCGCCGCGGGGTCGAGGCCGGCCTCGCCGATCGCCTCGCCGCCGTGGATGCCGCTGGCCACGAAGAGCACGTCCAGCCCCTGGCGCTCGGCCCCGAGCACGTCGGTGGCCACGCCGTCGCCGATGCACAGCACCCGCGCCCGGTCGACCGGCCGGCCGAGCCGCTCGGCGGCGCGGTTCAGGCAAAGCTTGTAAAGCGGGGCGTGCGGTTTGCCGGCCATCAGCACCTCGCCGCCCATCTGTTCGTAGAGCTGGGCGAGCGCGCCGCCGCAGTAGATCAGCTTGTCGCCGCGCTGCACGACGATGTCGGGGTTGGCGCAGATCATCGCAAGGTCGCGCTTCACGCAGACCTCGAAGCGCGCGCGGTAGTCCTCGGGCGTCTCGACCTCGTCGTCGTACGGGCCGGTGCAGGAGATGAAACCGGCCTCTTCCGGACCGGCGAAGGCGAGGCCCAATCCATCGTAGAGGGGGGCGTCGCGGTCCGGCCCGATGGCCCAGGCGGGGCCGGGCGCGCGTTCGGCCAGCAGCGCCCGGGTGGCGTCGCCCGAGGTGATGAAGTCGCTCCAGGCCGCGTCCGGCACCTTCAGGTCGGTCAGCTGCGAGCGGACGGCGGCGGCCGGGCGCGGGGCGTTGGAGATCAGGATCACCGGTCCGCGCTCGGCCTTGAACCTGGCCAGCGCCTCGCAGGCCTCGGGGAAGCTCTCGCGGCCGTTGTGGATCACGCCCCAGACATCACAGAGCAGGACGTCGTAGCGGTCGGCGAGTTCGGAGAAGTGCTCGATCGGACGGGGGGCGGTCATGGCCCCGCCGCGGGTAAAGAGGCCGGGGGCGGGGGTCAACTCCTGTTCCGCCCCCAGGGGCTGGGGGTCAGAAGCGGCCGCCGGCCGCACGGCGGGCCAGCGAGGTCTGCAAATAGGCCGGGGGCGGCGCGGTTTCGGCCAGCACCTGATCGCGGATCGGGCGCGGCTCGCCGAACAGGTGGCCTTGGCCCAGGGCGATGTCGAGTTCGAGGATGTCCACCACCTGGCGCTCGGTCTCGACCTTTTCGGCGATGATCTCCACCCCGTAGCGACGGGTCAGGTCGGCGAAGTCCTCGGCGGCGAGGTCGGGCAGGGACTTCAGCACCAGCCGGCCGTCCCGCTCGACGAGTTCGTCCAGCAGCAGCTGGGCGCCGACCTTGACGAACTTCACGTCCGAACGGGCCAGGTCCTGGAAGTTGAGGTCGAGGTTGGTGACCTTGTCGAGCGAGAACCGGAAGCCGAGGTCGGCCAGCTTGGCCATGTTGCGGGCCTCGACCGCGCCGCGGTTGTCGAACGCCGCCTGGCCCATCTCGAAGGTCAGCGCCCCGGCGAGGTCGCGGTTGGTGGCCAAGAGGTCGAGGAACTGCGGGAAGAAGCTCTCGTCGGCCAGGCTCTCCTGGCTGATGTTGCAGAAGATGCCGACCTTGCGGTCTTCCTTCGCCAGCCGGCGGACGATCTGCACGCAGCGGAACAGCAGCAGGTTGTCGATGGCGGTGATCAGCCCTTCGGGCTCCGCCACCTTCAGATACTCGGCCGGCATCAGCACCCGGCCGGTCTCGTCGCGCAGCCGCGAATAGCTCTCGTAGTACATGCGCCGACGCTGAGGCAGGCCGACGATCGGCTGCAGGTAAAGGTCGACGCGGTTGTCGGTCAGGGCCGACCGGACGGTCTCCAGCAGGGCCTTGGACTGGGCCTGCTGCTGCGGCGGCATGCGGGCGTGGCCGGGCGGCAGGATGCCGTCGGAGATGCGCACCGACAGCCGGTGGACCAGGTCCTCCAGCATCTGCACCTCGCCGGCGAGCTGCTCGGATTTGCGCGCGTCCTTGGCGACGCCCTGCATGGCCTCGGCGACCCGCTCGTCGACCTTCTCGATCTGCTCCAGCAGGATCCGCTGGGCGGCGCGGATGGCCTCCAGATCCTCGGCGATCTCGGCCGCGGACAACGCCCTGGCGATCAGCGCGTGCACGGCCAGCGCGAAGGCCAGGCCGCCGACGAAGCCGGCGACGCCCACGGTCCAGTCGGCGCCGGCCCGCCAAAGCGTCACGGCGAGCACCAGCGCGGAAATCGAATATGCCCCCAGGAGGAGGGGAAGCGTCAGCCGTCGCATGAACCCGCCCGTCCGAATCGTTTCGAAGTATCGGACGGTTGTGAGGCGTTCGTCGATTGCAATGGTGACGCGGCGCCGTGCGCCATCAGCTGAGGGCGAGCTGCACGCGCGAGGCCTGGGCGGAGACCTGCGCCGGCGCGGTGGGCGCCTCGGGCGCGGTCGGGCCGGCCCACATCCCGGCCAGCTTGTCGAGCTCGGCCCTGGCGGCGGCCAGCCGCGCATCGCCCTCCGACCTGGCGGCGACCGCCTGGGCGGCGAGGATCGCGCCCAGCGAGTGCTGGTACTCGATGGGGTCGACCACGTCGTCGACCACCACGCCCCGATAGATGCCCTCGGCCACCGAGATCAGGCCCTTGGCCACCTCGGCGGCGTCACCGCCGGCCTTGGCCGCGGCGGCATCCAGGTTGGCGATGGCGGCGGCGAGGTCGGCTTCGGCGCCGCTCTGGGCGGCCTTGCGCAGCACCGCCTCGTCCACGCCGGCGGCGCGGAAAGCGTCGGGGTCCTTGTCGAACACTTCCAGCAGGCCCTGGCCGGCGAGGGCCGCGGCGGCCTCGGCCCCGTCCTTCTGGTGCTGGGCGATGAGGAAGAAGCCTTTCAGGTGGGCGAGCTGCAGGGCGGTCTTGGACTCCGCCGGGATCGAACCGTAGGCCTCGGCCGCGCCGAGCTCGGCCGCCTCGCCGCCTTCGCCGACCGCCTGGGCAGGCGCCGAAGGCGTCTCCGCAGTCTGGTCGGCCTCGCCTCCCGCACCGCAGGCGGCGACGCCTGCTCCGAGCAGAACGGCGGCCGACAGGCTGGTCCAGAGTTTCGGGCGAAGAACGGTCATCGCATAAGCTCCACGGAAGGGTGGCCGGACCTTGCACGCGAGGTCGCGCTCTTGCAAGTCATTCGCAAAGTTGAGAGGGCCCGCCATGCTGACGCTCGCCGCCGTGCTGGAGCCGGAAGACATCGCCCGCATACGCGCGGGCCTGGCCCAGGGGCCTTGGCGCGACGGACGGCGCACGGCGGGTCCCGCGGCGCGCAAGGTCAAGGCCAACGCGCAGGCCGACGTGGACAATCCCAGGATCGCCGCGCTCGCCCGCTTCGTCCGTCAGGCGCTCGAGCGCAACGAGGTGTTCGCCGCCTATGCCCGGCCGGCGCGCTGGTCGACGCTGATGTTCAACCGCTACGGCCCCGGCGAGACCTACGGCATGCACATGGACGATGCGGTGATGGGGCCGGAGGGCGCGCGGGTGCGCACGGACCTGTCCTTCACCCTGTTCCTGTCCGATCCTGCGACCTACGAGGGCGGCGAGCTGGTGGTGGAAGGGGTCGAAGGCGAGCGGGCGGTCAAGCTGCCGGCCGGCGGCTTGGTGGTCTATCCGACCGGGGCGCTGCACCGGGTCGAGCCGGTGGCCTCCGGGGAGCGGCTGGCGGCGGTCGGCTGGATCCAGAGCCTGGTCCGGCGCGCCGACCAGCGGGAGATTCTCTTCGACCTCGCGCGCGTGCGCACCGCCCTGGCGGACGGCGAGGCCCGCCTGCTGCTCGACAAGGCGAGCGGGAACCTGGTGCGGATGTGGGCGGAGACGTGAGAGCCCTCCCCGTGCGGGGAGGGAGGGCGATCAGCGCGTGGGGACCGGCTGGTCGCCGCGGTAGTCGTAGAAGCCGCGGCCGGCCTTGCGGCCGAGCCAACCGGCCTCGACGTACTTCACGAGCAGCGGACAGGGACGGTACTTGGAGTCCGCCAGACCCTCATAGAGCACGTTCATGATCGACAGGACGGTGTCGAGGCCGATGAAGTCGCCCAGCTCCAGCGGGCCCATCGGGTGGTTGGCGCCCAGCTTCATGGCGGTGTCGATGGCCTCCACCGTGCCGACGCCCTCGTAGAGGGTGTAGATGGCCTCGTTGATCATCGGCACCAGGATCCGGTTGACGATGAAGGCGGGGAAATCCTCGGCGTTGGCGGTGGTCTTGCCCAGCGACTTGGCGAAACCGACGGCGGTCTCGTAGGTCGCGGCGTCGGTGGCGATGCCGCGGATGATCTCCACCAGCTTCATCAGCGGCACCGGGTTCATGAAGTGCAGGCCGATGAACCGTTCGGGCCGGTCGGTGGCCGAGGCCAGCCGGGTGATCGAGATCGAGGAGGTGTTGGAAGCCAGTAGGGTGTCGGGGCCCAGGTGCGGGGCCAGCGCCTTGAAGATGGTCTTCTTGACCTCTTCGTCCTCGGTGGCGGCCTCGATCGCCAGGTCCGCCTTGCCGATCTGCTGAAGCTCTTCGGCCGGCTTGATGCGGGCCAGGCCGTTCTTCATGGCCTCTTCGTCGATCAGGCCGCGGCCGACCTGGCGGCTCATGTTGCGTTCGATCTGGGCCAGGCTGGCCTTGATCCTGTCGGCGGAAACGTCGTGCAGCAGTACGTCGTAGCCGCCCAGGGCGCACACGTGGGCGATGCCCGAACCCATCTGACCGGCGCCGATGATGCCGACCGACCTGATCTGAACCATGCCAACAGCCTTATGATGCAGGCGCGAATACCCCGGCGCCCGTCGCATTATGCGGCCCTTGTAGCACGGGGCGCGCGGAAGGCCGCAAGGCTTTTGCTGCGCCGCAGCGAGGCATGGCCGAGCCGGCGTTGCCAAAGGGCCGCAGTCACGGCCCCGCTTGGGCTATCCGAGGAAGGCTACTTGGAGCCGCCGCCACGGCGCTTGGCGCCGTACATGGCCAGCAGCGCGGCCCGGGCGTTGGCGGCGCGCAGCGAGGCCTGGGCCTCGCGGTCCTTGGCGGCCGCTTCCTCGCGCTGGCGCTCGGCCTCGGCCTGGGCGGCGCGCTTGGCCTCGCGCGCGGTCTGCCGCTCGGCGCGGATCCGCTCGAGTTCGGCCTGACGCTGGGCGGCGGTGTCGACGTACGGAGTCTTACGCTCGGCCGGCTTCGGCTTGAACTTCTCCAGCATCGCCTTCTTGGCTTCGGCTTGGGCGGCGAGGCGGTCTTCGAACGAGATCGGCTTGAAAGGCTTCATGACCTAAGGGGTTGGAGGGGGAAAAGCATCGGGCTCGCCTGCCCAACGCCCACGAGGGGCGTTGGGCTTCGGCGAAGCGCCTAAATGTGAACTCGGCCCCGCGATTGCGAGGGGGCGCGGCTATTTGCCGGCCTTGGCGAGTTCGTCCATCAGTTCGGGAACGGCGGTCTTGTAGTCCGCCACCAGGCCGTAGTCGGCGACCTGGAAGATCGGGGCGTCGGGATCCTTGTTGATCGCGACGATGATCTTGGAGTCCTTCATCCCGGCCAGGTGCTGGATCGCGCCGGAGATGCCGATCGCCACGTAGAGCTCGGGGGCGACCACCTTGCCGGTCTGGCCGACCTGGTAGTCGTTCGGAGCGTAGCCCGCGTCGACCGCCGCGCGCGAGGCGCCGACCGCCGCGCCGAGCTTGTCGGCGAGCGGCTCGATGACCCGCTGGAACTCCTCGGCGGAGCCCATGGCCCGGCCGCCGGAGACGACGATCTTGGCCGCGGTCAGTTCCGGACGCTCGGACTTGACGATCTGCTGGTCGACGAAGCGGGTCTTGGCCGGAGCCGCGCCGGCGTCGATGGTCTCGATGGCCGCCGAGCCGCCTTCCTCGGCCGCCTTGAAGGCGGTCGGGCGGACGGTGATCACCTTCTTCGCGTCCGTCGACTGGACGGTCTCCAGCGCGTTGCCGGCGTAGATCGGCCGCACGAAGGTGTTGGCGTCCACGACTTCGACGATGTCGGAGACCTGAGCGCCGTCCAGCTTGGCGGCGATGCGCGGCGAGAAGTTCTTACCCTGCGAGGTGGCCGGCGTGAGGATCGCCTCGTAGTTGGCGGCCAGCGGCACGACCACGGCCTCGAAGGCTTCGGCCAGGCCTTGCGACAGCGCGTCGCTCTCGGCCAGCAGAACCTTGCGCACGCCGCTGATCTTGGCGGCGGCTTCGGCGGCGGCGCGAGCGCCTTGGCCGGCGACCAGGACGTCCACGTCCGAGGAGATGCGCAGGGCCGCGGTCACCGTCTTGTGGGTGCCGTCGCGGACAGTCGCGTTGTCGTTATCGGCGATGACGAGAACGGCCATTAGAGGACCCCCGCTTCGTTCTTCAGCTTCATGACCAGATCAGCGGCGGTTTCGACCTTGATGCCGCCGCCGCGCTTCGGCGGTTCGGTGACCTTCAGGACCTTCAGGCGCGGGGCCGTGTCGACGCCGTAGGCCGACAGTTCCTTGGTGTCCAAGGGCTTCTTCTTGGCCTTCATGATGTTCGGAAGGCTGGCGTAGCGCGGCTCGTTGAGGCGCAGGTCGGCGGTGATGATCGCCGGCAGCGCGACTTCGATCGTCTGCAGGCCGCCGTCCACTTCGCGGGTGACGCTGGCCTTGTCGCCGGACACCTCGACCTTCGAGGCGAACGCGGCCTGCGGCCAGTCGAGCAGCGCGGCGAGCATCTGGCCGGTGGCGTTGTTGTCGCCGTCGATGGCCTGCTTGCCCATCAGCACCAGATTGGGGTTCTCCTCGGCGACCACGGCCTTGAGCGCCTTGGCGACGGCCAGCGGCTCCAGGTCATCGGCGGTCTGCACCAGGATGGCCCGGTCGGCGCCCATGGCCAGGGCGGTCCGCAGGGTCTCCTGGGCCTGGGCCGGCCCGATCGAGACGGCGACGACCTCGGTCGCCACGCCCTTCTCCTTCAGACGCACCGCCTCCTCGACGGCGATCTCGCAGAAGGGATTCATGGACATCTTCACGTTGGCGAGATCGACGCCCGTATTGTCGGGCTTCACCCTCGGCTTGACGTTGTAATCGATAACCCGCTTGACCGGGACCAACACCTTCATGGGTTGCTAGCGCCTCAAATTTGGATCGCGGAAAGAAATGGTGGCCGCGGGCATAACGGTTTCAGCGCGAGATGCAAGACACGCAGCGCAGGTTTGCATGCGCCGATGCGGCCTCTAGGCGCCCGCGCGCAGGACGGTTAGACGGCTTTCCATGAACCGGAACATCGGGCGACTGATGGTCGCTTTTCTGCTGATCTTCGCCGTCGGGAGCGTCGGCGCGGTGGTCTATCAAATCATGTGGGCCAACCCGGCCGAGGCGTGCGAGAAGGCCCACAAGTGGTGGGACGCCAAGCATCGCGTGTGCGCCACGCCGGTGCTGATTTCCGACATCACCGGCCGCACCATCCAGGACAAGCAGGCCGAGGCCGCCGCCCTCGAGGCGATGGGCAAGGCCGCGCCTGCCGAGACGGCGCCGGCCCGCTAGAGCGCGCCTCAGCGCGTCGCGCCGGACTTCCAGAACACCTCCGCCGAGCCGCGGTCGTTCGCCCAGCGGGCGGCGACGAACAGGAGGTCGGAGAGGCGGTTCAGATATTTGAGCGCCGCGGGCGAGACCGGCTCGCCGGCCTCCTGCAGGGCCACCGCACGCCGCTCGGCGCGGCGGCAGACGGTGCGCGCCAGGTGCAGCGTCGCCGCCGCGGGCGTGCCCCCGGGCAACACGAACGAGGCGAGCGGCGGCAGGGCGCCGTTCAGTTCGTCGATCTCCCGCTCCAGCCGCTCGACCTGGCTGTCGAGGATCCGGAGCACTGCACCGTCCACCTCCTCCGGCTTGGGCGGGGTCGCGAGGTCGGCGCCCAGGTCGAACAGCTCGTTCTGCACCCTGGCCAGCATCGGATCGAGCAGGGTGTCGGCGCCGGTATGCAGTCGCGCCAGGCCTACGGTGGCGTTGGTCTCGTCGACCGCGCCGTAGGCCTCGACCCTTAGGGAGGTCTTGCTGACCGGCTCACCGGTCGCCAGGCGAGTGCGCCCGCCGTCGCCGGTGCGCGTGTAGATGCGGTTGAGGGTGACCACCTAGAGGCCCCGCTCGCGCCAGAGCAGCGCGGCGACGAGCACCACGATCGCCACCGCCTGCAGCACCACCCGCAGGCGCATCAACTTGTTCGAGTAGGACCGGCCGAAGTCGCCGCCGCGGAACAGGGCGTAGATGCCGATGGCCAGCGTCGTGGCGACGGCCAGCAGGGCGACGGGGATCAGATAGTCGAACAGGCGCTCCATCGGCGCAATCTAGGCCCGCCCCCGCCGCCTCGCCACCGTCTTGTCTCCGCCTTCCCCTGCGGCCGAAATCGCTTGCGGCGTGACAAATTTATCATTGAGCATGTTCAACGAGTCGGGTCTAATAGCGCCGTAATGTCAGAAAAGACCTTCAATTACGGAGGAAGCGTCTCGGTGAAGCGCACCGTTGCGACCAAGCGCCACAAGGCCAAAACAGGCGGGGTGCACTAGGGACCGACGGAACCGTGTTCGCGTCACGGGTTATTTGAACATGATCATCGAACGTCGCCGAGCGCGCGGCGGCGTCGACAGCAAGGACATTGAGACCAATGGTTTTTCAAGCTGACTGGTGGGCTCCGGACGAGCGCCATCGTCACTCCGCCCACCTCGCCTGCGACCTCGGCGTCGCCTCGCTGCGGGGGGCCGCCCAGTGAAGCACGTCGCCACTCCGATCGGTGAGACCAAGGTCAAGGGCCTGACCCGCCGCGCTCTCGCCAAGCAACAGACCCGCGCCAAGGTGCTGGCCGCCGCCCGCCGCCTGTTCAGCGAGCAGGGCTACGAAGGCGCCACGATCCGCGACATCGCGGCCGCCGCCGGCATGTCCACGGGCGCCGTGTTCGCCAACTTCACCGACAAGTCCGACCTGTTCCGCGAGATCATGATCAACGATCTCGACAGCCTGGTGCAGGAAATGGCCGACGCCGCCCAGAAGGGCCGCGGCCTGGAGGACACGCTGCTGCGGATCTTCACCGCCGGCTACGCTTTCTACAAGGGCCAGCTGCCGCTCGCCCGGGCGATGTTCTCGATCTCGTGGTCGCCGGTCGAAGGCAAGACCGTGCGCAGCTTCCAGGCCGTCCAGAAGATGGTCGAGCTGATCTCCGAGCAGCTGTCCGCCGCCGTCGAGCGGGGCGAGCTGAGCCAGGAAGCCGACATCAAGCTGCGCAGCCAGATGCTGTTCGAAGCCTATCTGTCGAACTATCCGCAGGCGATCTTCGGCGGCTGGAGCCTCGATGCTCTGCAGAACCGCGCCAAGGATCAGATCCGTATCCTGCTGGCGGGCGCCAAGCGCGGCTGCGCCGGTCGGCTTCGGTCATGAGTTCGAGTAGCGGGTAACCTGTACGCGTAACATTGTCGGGGCGCGTTCCGGCGAAGGCAAAGCCGGCCGGAACGCGTTCTCGACGGGACTGCCCAGCGAGGTCGGGATCGCTCGACCCCGCCCGGCATGGCCCACATCGGTGAGCTTCTGATCGTCGGTCGGAGACGACGGGAGCCGCCAAAAAGCTTCTGGGGAGGGGCTACATTGAGTCGGACCGATCGCAAGGAGGCGACGCGTCGGCGCGTGCTCGACGCCGCGCGAGAGCTTTTCGAAACCGAGGGCTACGACGAGACCACCGTCCGGGCCATCGCCAAGCGGGCCGAAGTATCGGTCGGCAGCGTCTTCACCAGTTTCCCGACCAAGCTCGACATCCTGTCCGAGGTGATGGGCGAGCGGCTGGACGAGCTTTACGACGAGCTCGACCGGGTGGGGCATCAGCTCCGCGGGTCGACGGCCGACCGGCTGCGCTCGTTGTTCGCCCTGTTCTTCGCCTTCGAGACCCGCCGAAAGCGACTGTTCCTGGCCCACATCGCCGCCACCTACGACTGGCGCCCCGGCACGGACGCCAGGCCGTTCGGGCGCAACGAGCGGATCAAACAGGTCATCCGCGACTGCCTGGCGCGCGGGGTCGTGGCTGGCGACGTCGATCCGACCGTCGACCAGGAGGTCGTCGTCGACTGCCTGCTGGCGGCCTATGCGTGGACCTACCGTCTCGCCGCCTGGGAGGATGCCGACGCCGACGCCATGAGCCGGGCGATGGACCACCAGATCGGTCTGCTGGCCAAGGGCTTCACTCCCAGAGCCCAGGTCAGCGCGCTCATCTAGCGCCCGTCGACGGCCTTCGGCACAGTGCGGCCGCCCGCGTGCGGCGGGCGAGCCGTCGCCGGAGAGCGTCATGATCCTCGTCCACCACCTCGCCGACTCCCGCTCGCAGCGGATCCTGTGGCTGCTGGAGGAACTCGGCCTGCCCTACGAGGTCCGCCGCTACGAGCGCGACCCGGCGACCCGTTACGCGCCCGCCGAGCTCAAGGCGGTGCACCCGCTCGGCAAGTCTCCGGTGATCACCGACGGGGAGGTCACCGTCCACGAGTCCGGCGCGGTCATCGACTACCTGATCCGCCGTCACGGCGGCGGACGGCTGCAGCCCGATCCGGCAGGGCCCGACTACGACCGCTATGTCCAGTGGCTGCACTACGCCGAGGGCTCGGCCATGCCGCCGCTGCTGTTGTTCATGTACGTGATGCGGCTGGGCAAGGCCGGCCAGCCCCTGCACGCGCGCATCGAGGGCGAGATCGCCAACCACCTGGGCTACGTGGACGGCGCGCTGGCCGGCCGCCGGTTCCTGGTCGGCGAGGACCTGACCGGCGCCGACATCCAGATGAGCTTCATCGCCGAGGTCGCCGGCGCCTTCGGCAAGCTGTCGGCCTATCACAACCTGGAGGCCTGGCTCCGCGGGCTGCAGGCACGCCCGGCCTACAAGGCCGCGCTGGAGAAGGGCGGGACCTACAGCTTCGCGCGCTAGCTATCGCGGGTCGGCGTTGCTATGGGCGAAGGCCCTGCAGCAGCGTCGGATTCTGTGCCTGTGCCGTCGTCCCGCCTGGCTATCTACAACCCGTCGGCCGCAGTCGGCCTGCAGAAGAATCCTTTCGGCAAGGATGTCGCCAACATGGGGCTGTGGCGGGCGCTCGCCCGGCATGGCGGCTTCTCGCGCATCGACGTGCTGTCCAACGTGCCGACCGACGCGGCCAGGGTGCGCCAGGCGCTGCTGGACGGCCACCCCAGCCGCACCGAGATCCTCACCTCGTCCATCCTCGATCAGCGCCGCGCCGCCGAGGCAGGGGCGTTGGTGCGCGGCAAGGCCGAACTGTCCGATCTGGCCTGGCTGAGGCGCAACTCGGTGGGCGATGGGGCCTACAGCCTGCTGGGCCTCGTCCATACCCTGGGCCCGCCGGCGATCCGGGAATACATCGCCGCGGCCGCCTTCGCCCCGGTCCATCCGTGGGATGCGCTGATCTGCACCTCGCCCTCGATCGTGCAGGCGCTGGAGGAAATGTTCGACGCCGTCGGCAAGTACGCCGGCGAGCGGTTCGGCGGGACGCGCCGCCCGCGTCCGCACCTGCCGCTGGTGCCACTCGGCGTCGACCTGGCCGCCCAGCGGGCGCTGGCCGACCGCCCGCAGGTGCGCAAGCAGGTGAGGGCGAGGCTCGGACTGGGCGACGACGACATCCTGGTGCTGTGGGTCGGCCGGCTGTCCTTCTTCGAGAAGGCCTACCCCCAGCCGATGTTTCGCGCTGTGCAGGAGGCCGCCAGGGCCACCGGCGCCAAGGTGGTGTTTCAGATGGCCGGCTGGTTCCCGCAGGAGCCGCGACACCGCGACCTCTACCGCCAGGCGGCCGACGCCTATGCGCCCGACGTCGAGGTGCAGTTCGTCGACGGCAACGACCGCACCCTGCTGGGCGAGGCCTGGGCCGCCGCCGACATCTTCATCTCGCTGGTGGACAACATCCAGGAGACTTTCGGCATCACCCCGTTGGAGGCGATGGCGTCGGGCGTGCCGGTGGTGGTCAGCGACTGGGACGGCTACCGCTACACCGTGCAACACGGCGTGCAGGGCTTCCTGATCCCGACGCTCGGCCCGCCCAAGGGCGGCATGGGGCCGACCATCGCCACGCCTCACCTGATGCTGCTGCAGAGCTACCAGTCCTACGTGGGCACGCTCAGCCTGCACACCGCGGTGCATGTCGGTAAGGCCGCCGAGGCGATCGCCGAGCTGATCCGCTCGCCCGACCTGCGCCGCAGGATGGGCGAGGCCGGACGCGAGCGGGTGCGCACCGCCTTCGACTGGCCCGTGGTCGCGGGGCTCTACCGCGAGCTGGTGGAGGAACTCGGGCGCATCCGTTTGGCCGCCGCGCCGCCGGCGCCCAGCATGCGGATGCACCCGGCCAAGGGCGACCCGTTCGCCGAGTTCGCCCACTTCGCGACCCACGTGCTGGACCCGCAGATGCGGGTGCGGATGCGCGAAGGCGCCTCGCCGGCCGACCTCGACCGGGCGGCCAAGGTGGACCTGGATTCCGCCTTCCCCGCGGCCCGCGCCGCTCCCGGCGAATGCGCCGCCCTGCTCGCGCTGCTCGGAGACGGGCGTCCTCGCACGGTGGCCGAGCTGCTCGCCGGCTTCCCGCCGGGACGCCGGCCACGGCTCGAACTCGGCCTGACCTGGATGGCCAAGCTCGGGATCGTCGACTGGCTGGAGGGGGAGGCCGGCTGAGCCGGCCTCAGGCGCTGGCCAGCACCTGTTCGCGCCAGCCTTCGCGGGTCTCCATCAGCAGGGCCCCGCTCCGGTGCGCGCCGTGCAGGCGGGATTCCGCCGCCCGTATGATTTCGTCTTCCTCGGAATATTCGCCAAGCTCTCGGGCTTGTTCGTTCAGCAACACCCAGCGGCTACCGCGCTTGTAGGCGATCAGCAGGAGTTGATCCACTTGGAGTCCTCCCCGACTCGAGTGGTTACCGATTCGTAGCATGCCAGATGCGGCCCCCTTGGCGAGGCGGGACGGGGGCGATCCTGTGGACAACTGGGGCGGGGCTGTGAATGTATCGCCCGCCGAGGCGCCTTAGAGCAGGTTGTCCTGCAGCGGTTCGCTGCGGCGGCGCGGCCCGACCGGCAGCCGCACCTCGACGCTGACGCCGTGCGCGCCGTCGATCTCGAGCTCGCCGCCAGCCCGCTCGACCAGCGAGCGCACCAGCCGCATCCCGAGGCCGCTCGCCGCGGCGGGGGGCAGGCCGCGACCGACGTCCGAGACGCAAAGCTTCAGGGCGCCGTCGGCGCGGCCGAGGCGGATCCAGATCACTCCGGCCTCGTCCTCGCCGTAGGCGTGCTTGGCCGCGTTGGTGACCAGCTCGTTGACGATCACGCCCAGCTGGACGGCCTCGTCGATCGGCAGCGCCAGCGCTTCGGCCTTCAGGTCGAGCCGCACGTCGCGGTCCTCCAGCAGCGTGCGGCTCAGCCGCTCGCACAGCTCCGTCAGGTAGCGCTGGACCTCCACCTCGTCGCGGCCGCCGCTGCGGTAGAGGCTGGCGTGCAGGTCGGCGATCGACTGGATGCGGTCCACGGCCTTGAGCAGCTGTTCGCGCACCTCCGGGTTGGCGCTGGCCTTGGCCTGCATGGTCAGCACGCCCGACACGATGGTCAGGTTGTTCTTCACCCGGTGGTTCAGCTCGTCGAACAGCTGGGCCTGGTAGCCCTCGGCCTTCTTCCGCTCGGTGATGTCGACGAAGAACTGCCCGACCTCATCGTCGGACAGTCGGGTCATGTGCACGTCGTACCAGCGTAGCGCCTGGTCGTCCCAGAACTCGAACCGCACCGGCTCGCCCCTGGTCAGGGCCACGTGGCAGGCGCTGAACCAGCGTGGATGGGCGTTCGGGCGGATTTCGCTGAACCGGCGACCGATCATCTCCGCCCCGCGCGGCGCGCGGCGCAGGAACGCGGGATTGGCGTCCCGGACCCAGTAGTCGACGAGGCGGCCGGTCTCGTCCCGGATGACCTCGCAGATCACGAAGCCCTCGGACATCGTCTCGAACAACGCACGGTAGCGCTTGCTCGGGTCGCCCCGCCGGCGCTCGCCATCACGTTCGTTGAGCTTGCGCACGACTGACACGCTCACCTCCCGACAAGGTGAACTAAAGACTCGATCCGTGGTCTTGGCGAGTCCTGATTGTCGCCGCGCCTTGTGGCCAATCTTCGCGTCCGCACCGAAACTTAGCGCGCCCAGGGATCGTCCAGCAGGCCGTCCAGGAAGTCGAACACCGCCGCCTTGGTGAGCGCGTGGGGGATCGCCGAGAAGTGGTCGCAGCCGGGCACCATCACCGCCTTGCCGTAAGGGAAGACGCGGGCCAGTCCCTCGGGGTCGCCGGCCCCCTGGTCCCGCTGACCAGCCACCACCAGAACGGGCATCGGCAGGCGCTCGAGGGCTTCGCGGTCCAGCGGCGGGTTCTTGGCCTCGGTGAAGGCCGCCAGCGCGCGCCGATCCTCGCCCTGCTCGTCGGCGAATTGGCGGAAGCTGCGCAGGAAGGGCTGGGTGATGGTCTCCGGATCCTCGGCCAGCATCGCCTCGGCCATGCTCATCGACCCGGCGCCCTGGCCCTCGGGGCGGGGCTGGAACAGCCGCTCGCCGATGCCGCCCAGGATCAGGTTGGAGATCCGCTCGGGGGCCTCGATCGCCATCTGCATCGCCGTGCGCGTGCCCATCGAGTAGCCGAACACGTCGGCGCTCTGCAGGCCCAGGTGGTCGAACAGGGCGACCAGGTCGCCGGCCAGCTTCTCGCGCGTGTAGGCCTCCGGATGGTGCAGCTTGGCGCTCTCGCCGTGGCCGCGCTGGTCGAGCGCGATGCAGCGCACGCGCCGCCGCTCGAAGGCGCCGTACCAGCCCGTGCGCCGCCAGCCCTCGTTGCGGTTCGAGGCGAAGCCGTGGACCAGCACGATGGTCCGCTCGGCGCCGGGCGGGTCGATGTCGTCGTAGGCCAGGGTCAGGCCGTCGGAGATGAAGGTGGCCATGAGGCGGCTCGTCCCCTTGTCGCGTTTCCTCTGCCCCGCGTCATGGCACGGCGAAGCCTGGGCGGCCAAGCGGGCTAGGGTCCGGACTCATTTGGCCCAGTAGCTGACGATGGCTGCGATGAGCACGCCGGCGAGGAAGTTGTCGGCGAGCTTGTCGTAGCGTGTCGCGACGCGGCGGTAGTCCTTCAGCCGGGC
>Ga0172382_10000898_pt1 | contig 55152 bp, 61 predicted proteins | sample Leawel138RmetaG_FD_122245 | JGI IMG/M metagenome (GOLD analysis project Ga0172382, IMG submission 122245) | Leachate microbial communities from a municipal landfill in Southern Ontario, Canada - Leachate well 138R metaG | ecosystem: Engineered > Solid waste > Landfill > Unclassified | place...
TGGTGGCCACCGTTCGCCCGGTGTACCGGGACACCGTGCTGCCCGGCGCCGTGCTCGCGCGGGTCGCGTCGAGTCATCTGCGGGTCGGCACGTTTCAGTACGCCGCCGCGGTGTCGGCGCGCGAGGGCAACGTGAACCTGTTGCGCAGGCTCGCCGATCACGCGATCGCGCGGCATCATCCCGCGGCCGTCGTAGCCGAGAACCGCTACCTGGCGCTGCTCGACGCCGTCAGCGCTGCGCAGGCGAAGCTGGTCGCCCAGTGGATGCTGGTGGGCTTCGTGCACGGCGTGATGAACACCGACAACATGACGATCTCGGGCGAGACGATCGACTACGGACCGTGCGCGTTCATGGAGGCCTTCGATCCCGCGACGGTGTTCAGCTCGATCGACAGCTCGGGCCGTTACGCCTACGGGAACCAGCCCGCGATCACGTTGTGGAACCTGGCGCGGTTCGCCGAGACGCTGCTTCCGCTGATCCACGAGAACTCCGGCGCGGCGATCGCGTTGGCCGAGGCTTCCCTGGACTCCTTCGCCGGGCTGTACGAGACGGCGTGGACGGACGGGATGCGCGCGAAGCTCGGGGTGCCGGGTGCGCCGGCCGAGTCGGTGACGCCCCTGATCGAGCAGTTGCTGCCCCAGATGCAGCAGAGCCAGATCGACTACACGTTGTTCTACCGGCTGCTGGCCGGTGCGGCCCGCGGTGACGCCGAGCCGGTGCGCGGCGAGTTCATCGATCTCGCCGCCTTCGACGAATGGCTGGGCCGCTGGCGTGCCCTGGAACCGGACCCCGCCGTGATGGATCGGGTCAATCCCGTCTACATCCCGCGTAACCATCTCGTCGAGGACGCGCTCACCGCGGCCACCGGCGGTGACCTGGGACCGCTGCAGCAACTGCTCGCGGCGGTCACCGCCCCCTTCGAGGAGCGGCCGGGATGGGAGCGCTTCGCCGAACCGGGAGAGAAGGAGTTCAGCGCCTCGTTCCAAACTTTCTGTGGAACGTGACGGCGCGGGCGTAGCGTGCCACGCGTGAGCTCGAACACCGTCCGCCTTGGACTGCAGGATCTGATGTTCATCTACGGCGAGACGTCGAGCTCGAAGATGCACGTCGCCGGGCTTCTGCCGTTCACCCCGCCCGCCGATGCGCCGCGCGACTATCTGCGAAAGATGGTCGACGACGCACGCCGCCAGGAGGTGATGCCGCCGTGGAACCGAAAGCTGGCCTACCCGCGGCTGCAGTTCAGCCCACTGCACACCTGGGTGACAGACACGGAGTTCGACTTCGACTATCACGTCCGGCGTTCGGCGCTGGCCAGCCCGGGCGACGAGCGGGAGCTGGGCATTCTGGTGTCCAGGCTGCACAGCAACCATCTCGACCTGACCAGGCCGCCGTGGGAGCTTCACGTCATCGAGGGCCTGGAGGGCGGCCGCTTCGCGCTGTACATGAAGATCCACCACGCCCTCGTGGACGGCTACACCGCGATGCGGATGCTGGGCCGCAGCCTGTCGACCGATCCCCAGACGCGCGACGCCCGGATGTTCTTCAACGTGGCGATCCCCAAGCGGCCCCGACCTGCGGGGGCCGCCGCACAGTCGTCCAATCCGGTGACCGCGACGCTGCGGGCGCTCGGTGCGGTCGGCTCGACGGTGTCCGACGGTGTCGGTTCCGCGGTCGATCTGGCGTCGGCGCTGGTCAACACGCAGATCAGGCGCGACGGCGATTTCGGGCGCATCTCCGGGTCGGCGTCGGCGCCGCACAGCATCCTCAATGCCCGGATCAGCCGCAACCGCCGGTTCGCCACCCAGCAGTACGAGTTCGACCGGCTGAAGAAGTTGAGCTCGCAGCACGGTGCGACGATCAACGACGTGGCGCTGGCGATCATCGGCGGCGGATTGCGCAAGTTCCTCGCCGACCTCGACGAGCTGCCGGACCGGTCTCTGATCGCGTTCCTGCCCGTCAATGTCCGGCCGAAGGGCGACGAGGGCGGCGGCAACGCGGTCGGTGCGATCCTCGCGCCGATGGGCACCGACATCGACGATCCGGTCGAACGCCTTGCAGTGATCACCGCCGCCACCCGGGCGTCGAAGGCTCAGCTGCAATCGATGTCCCCGGCGGCGATCATCGCCTACAGTGCGGCATTGCTCGCACCGGCCGGCGGGCAGATAGCCGGTGCGCTGACCGGCGTGAACCCGCCGTGGCCGCACACCTTCAACCTGTGCGTGTCGAACGTGCCCGGGCCGCGAGAACCGCTGTACTTCAACGGCTCTCGCCTGGAAGCGACCTTTCCGGTGTCCATCCCGATCCACGGCATGGCCTTGAACATCACGTTGCAGAGCTACGCCGACACGATGAATCTCGGATTCGTCGGCTGCCGCGACCGGTTGCCGCGCCTGCAGCGGCTCGCCGTGTACACCGGCGACGCGCTTGCCGAACTGGAGACCGCCTCGTCCTAGCACCGCCGCGTCCGACCCCGAATCGCACACGCGTTCGGCTACAGATCTACGCGGTGACGAATCCGGGGCAGAAGTTCTCGCTTCTCGGTTCGGCGCTCTACCGTTTCCCTGTGTCCTACGAAACGCTTGAAGAAACCGGCCTGCTTCCCAACGGCCTGACCGTCGAGGCAGCGCGCGCCGAGGCGGCCCGCGCCTACGAACTGGACCGTGCCCACGTGTTCCATTCCTGGTCGGCGCAGGCCGAGATCTCGCCGATGACGCTCGTGGCCGCCGACGGCTGCCACGTCTGGGACGGCCAGGGCAACAAGCTGCTCGACTTCTCCTCGATGCTGGTGAACACCAACATCGGCCACCAGCACCCGAAAGTGGTTGCCGCCATTGCCCAGCAGGCCGCCAAGCTGTGCACGGTGGCGCCCCAGCATGCCAACGCCGCCCGCTCGGAGGCCGCCCGGCTCATCGCCGAGCGCACCCCCGGCGAGTTGAACAGGATCTTCTTCACCAACGGCGGCGCCGACGCCGTCGAGCACGCGGTGCGGATGGCCCGCCTGCACACCGGTCGCTCCAAGGTGCTCTCCCGGTACCGCTCGTACCACGGCGGCACCGACACCGCCATCAATCTCACCGGGGATCCGCGGCGCTGGCCCAACGACCACGGCACCGCGGGCATCGTGCACTTCTTCGGCCCGTTCCTCTACCGCTCGCAGTTCCACGCCGGCACCGAGGCCGAGGAATCCGAACGCGCGCTGGCCCATCTGCACGACACCATCCGGATGGAAGGTCCGAACACCATCGCGGCGATCATCCTGGAGTCCATCCCGGGCACCGCCGGGATCATGGTGCCTCCACCGGGCTACATGGCCGGGGTGCGCGCACTGTGTGACGAGTACGGCATCGTGTTCATCGCCGACGAGGTGATGGCCGGGTTCGGGCGCAGCGGGAAGTGGTTCTCCATCAACCACTTCGACGTCGTCCCGGACCTGCTGACCTTCGCCAAGGGCGTCAACTCCGGTTATGTGCCCCTCGGCGGCGTGGCGATCAGCCCGGCGATCGCCGAAACCTTCGCCCACCGCGCCTATCCGGGCGGACTGACCTATTCGGGGCATCCGCTGGCGACCGCCGCCGCGGTCGCGACCATCAACACGATGGCCGAGGACGGCATCGTGGAGAACGCCGCCCGCGTGGGGGCCGAGGTCATCGGTCCGGGCCTGCGCGAGCTCGCCGCCCGGCACCGCAGCGTCGGCGAGGTGCGTGGCGCCGGGGTGTTCTGGGCCGTCGAACTGGTCGCCGACCAGACCACCCGCGAACCCCTGGCGCCATACGGAAGCTCCAGCGCGGCAATGAATTCCGTGATCGCCGAATGCAAGAAGCTGGGCCTGCTGCCGTTCGCGAACTACAACCGCATCCACGTCGTGCCGCCCTGCACCATCACCGACGAGCAGGCCCGCGAAGGCCTGGCGATCCTCGACAAGGCCCTCGACGTCGCCGACGCGGCGACCGAGAACGCCTAGTGCGTCAGTCGAGTTCGCCGCTGATACCGCGCTCCAGCGCGACGCGTGCGCCGTCGGGAAGCACCACCAGGCCGTCGAGTTCGCGCCGCGCGAGCCGGTAGGCCCGTTGCCGTTCCTGCGGGGTGGCCGCCGAGTCCGCGGCCACCCGCAGCAGCCGCTGCGCCCGCGCGAGACGCTCCTGTTCAGCCGGGGTGAAGTCGGCGCGCCTGCGCCGTAACGCCTCCGCCTCGGCGATGTCGAAAGCGGTGACGTACTCCTGCACCGCATTCAGATAGTCGCGGGTGGCGTCTCGGTCGTCGACGAGATCGGCGATGCCTCCGGGCCGCAGGAAGTCGGCACGCAACTTCGCCCGGTGGAAGCGTTCGGTGAGCGGATCGCGCAAGTCGGTCATCAGCGGGCAGTCCAGCAGCTTCGCCACGTCAAGCTCATACTCCAGCCAACGGGTGTCGGTACGGTCGTGCTCCTCGATGGCGCGGCCGATCGCCCTGCGCTGCGCGGCTGCGGGATCGGCGGCCTGCGGAAGTTCCGCAGTCTGGCGGGCGCGCAGAGCAGTCACACCCCTGAACGCCGCGTAGGCCGCCCCGATCAACGGCACCAGCACGAGCATCAGCTCGAGCAGCCGGATGACCAATCCCATTGAGCCAGCATGCCACCACCCCGGCAGCGCAGTGATCAGCCCGTTCGCTGCAAGCCGAAATTGGGTGTTTCGATTCGCTGCCATCAGGCAACAGTTCTGTTATGCGACTCAAGACCTCAACACCGCGAATCATCGGCTCTTTCTTCTTCGCGGGCGCTGCGGCGACAGCGATCGCAACCGCGCCCCTGACCTTTGCCCAGCCGGCGCCGCCACCCTGCTTCAACCCTGACGGCACGCCGTGCGCCGTCAACGGCACCGCAGGACCCGGTGGCGCCGCAGGCGCCATCCCCGGCGGTCCGGCCGGTGAGGCCGGCCCCGGCGGCGCCTCAGGCGTCATTCCCGGCGGTCCAGGCGGCGCCGCAGGCCCTGAAGGCGCGACCGGCGCCATCCCCGGTGGCCCGGCAGGCACTGCCGGTCCCGGTGGCGCCAGCGGCAGCCTGAATCCGGGCGGCATCGGCGGTTCCGCAGGACCCGACGGCGCCAGCGGCTGCATCCCGGGCATCGGCTGCGCCACGATTCCCGCACCGTGATCTGACAACCGACGAAACACCGACCCCCGAGAAGGCCGGGCCCGGCAGGGCCCGGCCTTCTCGCGCTGTGTGCCCGCCGTACGGTCAAGACATGACTTCACGGGTGCCGGTGAATCTGTTGGACGGCCGCGCCGTGATCGTCACGGGCGCGGGCCGCGGGGTGGGCCGGGGCATCGCGTCGGCGCTGACGGAGCGCGGGGCCGCGGTCCTCGCCGTCGACCGGGACGAGCAACTGCTGTCGGAGACCGCCGACCGGCTCGGGGACACGGTCCGGCCCCTGGTGGCAGACCTGCGCGAGCCGGGCTGCGCGAAGCGCATCGTCGCGGCAGCGGTCGACGCGTTCGGCACCGTGCACGGTCTGGTGAACAACGCCATCGCCACCAACGAACCGAAACCGTTCCAGGACATCACCCGCGAGGACTACGACCTCGTTTTCGACGTCGGTCCCCGCGCCACCTTCGAGCTGATGCAGGCGGTGTACCCGGTTTTCGTCGGCAACGGCGGCGGCAGCATCGTCAACCTCGGGTCGGGTTCGGGCACCATGGGGAAGCCGAAGTTCGGCGCCTACGCCGGCGCCAAGGAGGCGATCCGGGGGATTTCGAAAGCTGCTGCGATGGAATGGGCCCGAGACGATATCCGGGTGAACGTGGTGTGCCCGTTCGCCGAGTCCGACGGCATCCGGCTGTGGCGCGAGACGGCCCCCGAAGCCTACGAACGCAGCCTGCGCACCGTGCCGATGGGCCGGCTCGGCGACGTGGACACCGACATCGGTCCGGTGGTCTGCTTCCTGCTCAGTGACGAGGCGTCGTTCGTCACCGCCCAGACCGTCATGGTCGACGGCGGGACCACCGGTTTCCGCTGAGGCTGCCGACGCAGTAGCCTGCCGAGCTGTGCAGCCGATCCCCGTCATCGCTCTGACCGGCTATCTCGGCGCGGGTAAGACCACGCTTCTCAACCACGTTCTGCGCAGCCCGGACGCTCGGATCGGCGTGGTCATCAACGACTTTGGCGAACTCAACGTCGACGCGGGCCTGGTGACCGGCCAGGTCGACGAACCGGCGTCGATCGCCGGCGGCTGCATCTGCTGCCTGCCCGACGAAGGCGGCCTCGACAGTGCGCTGGCCCGTCTCGCCGACCCGAAGCTTCGGCTCGACGCGATCATCGTGGAGGCCAGCGGGCTGGCCGATCCGGTGGCGGTGTCCCGCATCATCCGGTTCAGCGGCGTCGACGGTGTGCGGCCCGGCGGCGTCGTCGACGTGCTCGACGCGGCGACCCACTTCGACACCGTCGACCGCGACGCCACCCCGCCCGCGCGTTACGGCGCGGCGACCCTGGTGGTGGTCAACAAGCTCGACCGGATCCCCGTCCGGGACCGCGCCGACGCACTGGTGCGCATCGAGAGCCGGGTCCGCGAGCTGAACCCGCACGCCCATGTCGTCGGCGCCACCGCAGGCCGGATCGACCCGGCCCTGCTCTACGACGTGGCCGGCGACACAGAGACGCTGGGTCAGTTGACGTTCCGCGAGCTGTGGTCCGATGCCGAGGCCCAGGCGCACCCGCACGTCCATGACCATGACCACAGCCATGCGGATTCGGTGACGGTGACCGGTGAGGGCTGCGTGGATCCTGCCGCGGTGATCGACCTACTCGAGGCGCCACCGGACGGGGTGTACCGGATGAAGGGCACCGTCGCCGTGCGGTACCGCAGTTCGAGCCGTTGTTACAGCGTGAACGTCGTTGGGCCGTCGGTGCATATCGCGGTCGCGCCGCCGCGGGCCGTGGCCAACAGCCTGGTCGCGATCGGGATGGGTCTGGATGTCGAGGCGGTGCGGGAGCGGATGCGTTCGGCGCTGACCCCGGTGCAGGGCGCAGCGCCCGCGCATGGTCTGCGGCGGCTGCAGCGGTACCGCAAGCTCAGCATCTGAGTCACCGCATCTCGTCGAGCAGGGTCAACATCCGGGTCGTCGTCGCCCAGTTCCTGATCGTCATCAGCCGGTATTCCGGGGTGCCGACGATGCGGCTCATCCTGCTCCTGGCCTTCTCGGCGATGACCCGGGTGAAGTAGACGACGCCGGGTCCTGGCCACGCGTCGTCGACACCGTCGCGCAGTTGCACGACCTCCATCGCCCGCTCGACGGTCAGCGGGGCTTTGACGAAGATCACGTCGCGGTGGTGCTCGGTGTGCCGTTCCGCGAATTCGCCGGGGGCGTCCTCGACGACGCCGCGCAGCTGGCGGTGTGAGCGCACGACCACGACCGGCGGGCTCTCCAGAAGCCTCACGAGCAGGGCCTCGATGTCGGATTCGAGTGAGGCCCGCGCACCGTCGGATTCGAACGCGACGTTGCCGGACTGGATGTAGGTGCTCACGTTGCCGAAACCGGCGTCCTCGAGCACTGCACGCAGGTCGGGCATCGAGATCTTGTTGCGGCCACCCACGTTGATGCCCCGCAGCAACGCCACATATCGCGACGACCCCATGTCGGGCGACCCTACGCGATACTGAACCGATGGCGGATCTCAACGTTCTGGGCGCCCCGTTGGAACCTTGCGGCACCGAACCTTTGACCGGTTTCTACCGCGACGGCTGCTGCAGCACCGGCGACGAGGATCTCGGCCGTCACACCATCTGCGCGGTGGTGACGGTCGAGTTCCTGTCCCACCAGCGCTCGATCGGCAACGACCTGTCGACACCGATGCCCGCGTACCGGTTCCCGGGCCTGGTTCCCGGGGACCGCTGGTGCGTGACGGCGCTGAATTGGCTGCGGGCGCATGAGGACGGCTTCGCCTGCCCGGTGGTGCTCGCCTCGACGCATGAACGCACCCTCGAATCGGTGCCGTTGGAGGTGCTGCGCCGCTACGCCGTGGATGTGCCCGACGATCCTGCGGGTTTGTGAGCTTTACCGCAGTCCCGCACCTCCATATGATCTTGACCCATGGCCCTGACCTCGGTTCCTTCCCCGCGCACCGCGTCCTCTGTGCTGATGGCCTGCGGCGCTGCGCTGCTGGCGTCGGCGTGCCAGTTCTCGATCGGCGGCGGCCTCGATTACGACAAGCTCGAGAAGGCGATCACCGACGAGCTCAACACCAGCTATTCGTCGATCGACCAGACGGTCTCCAGCGTGGAGTGCCCCGAGCAGTCGCCGCGCCCCGGCAAGGGCGACACCTTCGAATGCACGGCAGACGTCGGCGGGCAGACGGTCCGGGTCGAGGCAACCGTTACCGACGACGACTACAACGTGAACTTCAAGACCAAGGACACGCTCTACGACTTGCCCAGCGCGGCAACCACACTGAGCGACGAGATATCGAAGACGCTCGAGTTCCCGGTCACGGCGGACTGCGGTGAAGGACTCAAGGCCGTCGAGGTCGGCGCGACGTTCGACTGCACCGCCGCCGACGAGTACGGCACCGAGCGCACCGTGCGGGTCACCGCCGAACCGATCGGCGAGAACGACAGCTGGGAAATTATCGAATGACCCGCGCGGCGGTAACTGGTTAGCTGTGCCCATGGCATCGGTGTTGACGGTGAACACGGCTACCTCGCCGCTCGATCTGGGTTCGCGGCGCTCGGGGATCGCCAAGCGGCCCAGCGCCGAACCGTTGACCGTCCGGGCCCCCGGTCCGCGGCGAGGCGGGCTGGGCAGCGGCGTCGTCGGCGACTCGGTCTGTGATCGCAAGCATCACGGCGGCGACGACCAGGCCGTGTACGCCTACGCCCGGGAGGACCTGGACCGTTGGGCCACCGACCTGGACCGTGACCTCACCAACGGCATGTTCGGGGAGAACCTCACCACGGCCGGGATCGACCTCACCGCGTGCCTGATCGGCGAACGCTGGACGGTCGGCGACAGTGGCCTGGTTCTCGAGGTCACCAGCCCGCGCACCCCGTGCCAGACGTTCGTCACCTGGCTCGGCATCCCCGGCTGGATCAAGACATTCACCGCCGCCGGGTTGCCGGGCGCCTACTTCCGGGTCATCGAGCCGGGCACGGTCGGCGCCGGAGACCACATCGAGGTGATCGACCGCCCCGACCACACGGTGACGGTCGGCACCGTGTTCCGCGCGCTCATGGGCGAGCGTGCGTTGCTGCCCACCCTGGCGGCCGCAGACGCACTGCCGGAGAAGATCAAGGAGCAGGTCGTCAAGGCCTGCTGACGCGTCGAGGTTTGGCCACACGGCGGGCGCGGGAACGCAACTGGAGCCATACCCCCCCCCGACGCCGATCACAGGAGTTCTGACCTGTTCATGGACGACGCGATCGAATTCACCTCCGCAACCCATCTCGCCGTCACCGCCGCCTGGGTGGCCGGCGCCATCGGAGTGGCCTACGTTGCCGGTCTGGCCGTGTCGTGGCTGCTGCAACGCCTGGGCCGGCGCAGCGCGGTGATGCACGACGTGGCCCACCTCACCCGTCTGCCGCTGCGCGCGACCCTGGTGGTCATCGCTGCCGGCGCGGCCGTCAGGCGCACCACCGACGAACAGGCGGTCTGGCGCGGATGGCTCGACCACGCGCTGATACTTGCGCTCATCGCCACGCTGACATGGGTTCTGGTGAGCCTCGTGCGGGTGGTCGAACGGCAGGTGATCGCCCGGTTCGCCGGTGGTGACGAAGGGTTGACCGACGCCGACCGGCACCGCCGCAAGATCAAGACCCAGGTCACCGTCCTGCGACGGCTGGTGGTGGCCCTGGTCGTCGTGCTCGGCGCCGCCGCCGCGCTGATGACGTTCCCGTCGTTCAGCGACATCGGCAAGACGTTGTTCGCTTCGGCCGGGGTGCTGACGGTCGTCGCCGGCCTGGCCGCGCAGACGTCGCTGGGATCGGTGTTCGCAGGCATTCAGATCGCGTTCTCGGACGCCATCCGCGTCGGGGACATCGTGGTGCTCGAGGACGAGTGGGGGCGGATCGAAGAGATCACCCTGACCTACGTCGTCGTACACCTGTGGGACGAGCGGCGCCTGGTGCTGCCGTGCACCTACTTCACCGACACGCCGTTCCAGAACTGGACCAGGAATGCGACCGAACTGCTCGGCACCGCCGAACTCGACGTCGACTTCACGGTGCCCTTCGACGCCATGCGGGCCGAACTGGACCGCATGTTGCACGCCAACGACAAGTGGGACGGCCGAGTCGGCGTGCTGCAGGTCACCGACGCCGTGGAAGGTCTGGTCCGGGTGCGGATGCTGGTCAGCGCGCCCAACGCGGGCGCGCTGTTCGACCTGCGCTGCGACATCCGGGAAGGGATGGTCGCCTGGCTGCAGCGCACGAATCCCTGCGCGCTGCCCCGCAAACGCATTGAGCACCACAGCGATTCCCGCAGGCACGGGGAAGCCACGGAAGCCCCGGTCGGCCGGCCGCAGGCTGAGTCGGGGCTGTTCAGCGGCAGCGCTGCCGCCGAGCGCCGCGGCCGGGCGATGTCCGGGGCACGCTGACCGCGATGACACCTGAAGAGCTGGCCGCGCGGACCCGGCGGGCCGTCGAGGCCGCGGTGCGCGCGGGCCGCGACCTCGGGCTGAACGTCGACCACGGCGCCGTCCTTCACGACGTGTTCTCCGTTGTCGTGCACCTTCGGCCCGAGCCGGTGGTGGCCCGCATCCCGGTGGTGCTGACCGGCAGCACGCAGCCCGATCGTCAGACTGCGCGCCAGCAGCGCGAACTCGACGTCGTCGCCTGGCTCGACACCCAGGGGGTTCCGGTGGTCAGGCCGTCGCCGCTGGTGCCCCGGGTGCCGGTGCGCCGGGACGGGTTCTCGATGACCTTCTGGGAGTTGGCCGACGTCGCGGACGACCATCAGCCCTACCAGGGTGTGGAAATGTCCTACAGCGCCGAACTTCACCAGGCGCTGGCCGGATATCCCGGGAAGCTGCCGTTCCTGGCGCCGTTCAACGACGGCCTGCCCGACCTGCTCGCCCGACTGCAGACCGTCGACGTGTTGACGCCGACCGAAATCGACCGTGCCCGTTCCGATTTCGACAAGTTACAGCAGTTGCTGGCCGACCGGGCGGCGTTCGAGTCGGCCTTCCCGGGAATTCCGGTCCAGCCGCTCCAGGGAGATGGCCCGTCGCACAATGTGATTCGGACAACCTCGGGGATCCGGTTCGCCGACTTCGAGGACGTCACAAGCGGGCCGGTGGAATGGGACCTGGCCCTGCTCGGCCCGGATGCTGTCGCCGAGTACGACCACGCGGCACACGAGCGAGGCCTGCGGCGCACCGATCCGACGGTGCGGCGGCTGATGGATCACGCCCGGCGACTGCAGTTCGTCGGCTGCCTTACGCTCGTCCCGCAGTTGCCGGTGCTCGCGGACGGGTTGGCCGAAGTGCTGGCGGACTGGCGCAGCACTCCGGCGTTCGAGTGACGGGTCAGGTGGGAAGCCCGTAGTCCATCGGCGGCCCGTCGGGTCCCACGGCGGCCTGATCGGCGATCGCGGTGGCGACCGGGACGCCCTCGTGCACGATGCCCAGCACGACGACGTTGCGCTTCAGCGGAAACGACGTATAGGGCCCGACGGTCCCGGGCGGGCCGATCTGGGTGGTGTCGGCGGTGATCCGGAACGTGGTGGTCTGACCGTCCGGCGTGCTGGTCGTGAGCGAGTCCCGCGACGCCGCGATGACCTGCCCGACCCGCTGGATCTCGTGATGCGCCTGCGCCGCCGGAGAGGGTTGCTGCGGCGCGGACGCGGGATGGGGCTGCGCGACCGCCGACGTCCACAGCCACCCCGCTACCCCGGCAACGGCCATCAACGACACCGTGGTGAGGCGGTGTCCCAGGTGGGCGGGCCGCCGGGAGAGCCGGTGCCGTCCACTGCCGTGGGTCGTGGTCATGTCGGTCGCATCCGTGTCGGAGGTGGTTCGCTGTCAAGCGGTGGTCTACCCGGACGGCGCGCAAAGAAAACGGGGCCTCCCCCACCGCCGCGTGGAATGCGAGTACGGCGGATCTACTTCCAGGCGAAGACCGGTTGCTCGAGTTCGTCGACCGGATCGGACCGGCCTTCCAGGCCCAGCCAGCGCAGCTGCAGCAGCACCGCACCGGTCGGCGCGTGAATGAGGTCGTTGCCCAGCGGCATCTGCACGACGGGACGGGGACTCTCGGGGATGGTGATGAAGCGGGGCGAATCCTCCCGCAGGAGCTGGTGCAGCCCGACCCGGTGCACCGCGACCACTTCGTCAGGCGCGGGGCGCGGGTCGAGCCGGCCGCCGCCCCAGATCACCACGGGTGTGATGACGTAACCGGAGCGGGTCGGGTAGTCGTCGAGCAGGCCGAGCACCGACGTCTCGGTGAGCCGCACGCCGACCTCCTCGTCGAGCTCGCGCAGCGCGGCATCGACGACGGTTTCGCCGGGGTCCAACCGCCCGCCGGGCAGCGCCCACTGCGCCGAATGAGACGACAGCCGAGATGCCCTGCGGCAGAGGAAGAACGCTGCGCCTCCGGAGACGTCGACCATGCGCCCGTCCAGATCCTCCGGCATCGGCCTGCCGGCGATCCAGTCGTCGACGGGTGCCGGGTCCACCCGATCCTCGCCGGCGAGGGAGTCGACCAGCACCACGGCCACGGCGGCATGCCGCTTCGACGGGTCTGACACCGTCCGGCGGGCATGTCCGGCCAGCCGCTGCTGAAGCTGGTCACGCAACCGGTCGTCGTAGGTGATGGTCACCGTTCGAGATTAGACAGACGACGAACCGGCACGGGAATCCCCGTGCCGGTTCGTGACGGACTGTGTCAGTTGATGCCGACCACTTCCTGCGCGATGGCGGCCAGCCGGGTCTGCGCCGCCGAAACGACGCGCTGGCGGTTCTTGTGCGCCTCCTCGTAGGCCACGATCGTCCGGATGTCGGCCGGGTCGGTCAGGTCCTTGACGGCGTTGGCCGCGTCGTTGACGGTCAGCTCGTCGTAACCGCTGATCGGCAGTTCGTCCGGATCGAGGATGCCGGTGGCCCCGCGCGCTGCGTGGATCAGGTCGGCGGCATCCTCGGCGCCCTGCTCGCGGGTGATGCGCTCGGCGGTCTGGAGGGCGGAGTCACGCGCCCCGGAGAGCGCCTTCGCGGCGACATCGCCGGTGCGCGAGCCCCGCTCGATCAGGTCCGCGACTGCCGGCCGGACCGAGCGGATGGCCTCCGCGACTCGCTCGGCGCCCCGCGTCGACCAGGTGAACGGCAGGTTCGCGAACTTGACCGCCAGCCCGGCGGCGGCCTGCATCGGGGTCCGCCTCAGTGCGGCCGGCCCGCCGAGGGCGTCCTCGGCCAGCACGGTGGTGAGCCAGTCCACGGTTGCGGAGTGCGCGGTGATGAGACGGGTGGCCAACGCCTCGACGTCCTGGTCCTTGGCGGCGACCGCCAGCGCCTTGACGTAGCGGGACCGGTCAAGCAGCTGTCCCTCGAGCGCGAGATCGCCGAGGAGCGCCTCGTCGAACGGCTCGGCCTGTTCGGTCAGCGCCTTGACCGCCGCGGCGGCGCGGCCGAGGAACGGCCCGATCACGTCGGGGAACCCACCGAGTTCCCGGATCGTCTTCTCGATCGCCTCGGCACGGATCTTCGCGTTCTCGGCGTTCTGGCTCAGCTCGCGCCTGACAGCGTCGGTACGGGCCTGCCCGACCCGGGTCTCGGCGACCTGGATCTCGGTGTGCGTGAGGTCCAGCACGGTGCGCAGTTGCGCGATCAGCGTGCCCTTGATGGATTCGGTTGACTCGATGGTCCTGGTAGGTGCAGCCATGTGCGCGTTCACCCCTTGTCTGAGATACGGAATGTCTGTGGATACGTCAGCGCGTGCGTGCGCTTGCCGGTCGGTTACCCGTCGGCGCGAACCCTCACCGCCATATGCCGGCGTTGTGAAAAAGGCGGCAAAACGTGTAGTCCAAGGGGTGAACGGGTACCCGCGCCGACCGGCCGAGATGGGCACAGCCCGGTTTGGCGGCACTGCTCGTGGGTAAATACCGCCATGTGATGCCGACGCTGGTGCAACCCCGACTTCCCGAGCCCCGTGGCCCCATCTCGATGTCCGTGATGGAGCTGCTCGCCGAACGGGCCCCGCTTCGCCATTTCGTCAAAGTCGAGACCTCCCTTGCCGACGCCGACCCGGCCGGCCTCGATCTGCAGCTCGCCCTCTACGTCTGCTACGAGCTCCACTACCGCGGATTCGCCGATGTCGACGCCGCCTGGGAATGGAACGCCGGGCTGCTCTACCTGCGCGGCCGGCTCGAAGAGCTGTTCCTCGAAGACATCCGCAAGGGCGTCGGAACGATCGAGCCCGACGCAGGCGCACTCGAGGAGCTCGACAAGCTCTGCGTGGAGCCGGTGAACGGCGACGGGCCGTCATATCACCTGCGCGACAAGGGCACATGGGACGAGATGCGCGAGTACTTCGCGCACCGGTCGCTGTACCACCTCAAGGAGGGTGACCCGCACGCGTGGGCCATCCCGCGACTGACCGGGCAGGCGAAGGCCTCGTTCGTCGCTGTGGAGTTCGACGAGTTCGGCGCGGGCAAGGGCGCGCGGCTGCATCAACAGCTGTTCGCCGACCTGATGGCAGCCGCCGGGCTGGACACCTCGTACCTGGGCTACCTCGGCAACGTGCCTGCAGAGACGCTGGCGGTGGTGAACCTGATGTCGATGTTCGGCTTGCACCGTCGGCTGCGTGGTTGCGCGGTGGGGCATTTCGCGGCCACCGAGGTCACGTCCCCGCCGGGGTCCCGGCGCATGGTGCAGGCGTTGGAACGCCTCGGCGCACCGCAGGAGTGCCGCGGGTTCTACGCCGAGCACGTCGAGGCCGATGCGGTCCACGAGCAGGTGGTGCGCACCGACGTCGTCGGCGACCTGGTATCCCGCGAACCGGGACTCGACCGCGACGTGGTGTTCGGCATCCGGGCGTTCGACCTTGTGGAGAACCGGTTGGCCGATCACCTGATGTCGTGCTGGCGCGACGGACGCACGTCGCTGCGCCGCCCCCTGGACTGACCCGGTCTGACCTGGAACCGACTTACGCCGACTCGTCACCGGCGCGCGATCGGCGCCGGTGGCTGGTGTCGCACAGCGGGTAGGTCTTCGATCTGCGGCACGCGCAGATCGCGACCATGAAGCGGTCGGACTCCACCCGGCTTCCGTCCGGCATTTCGATGCAGACGGGACCCTCGACCATCACGGGTCCACCGGGAACGACGCGGACCACGCGCACCTGCTTGTCGGTCATGGCGCGTCGGCGCGGATCACCACGATCCGCTCCTGCCGGCTTCCGCGCGGCAGAAGACCGGCCCGCATGAGCCACGGCGCGCGCACCGACATCACCGGACCGAACGGGATAAGCTGCTGCGCAACCACTTCGGTACGCATTCCGTGTTCGCGCAACATGGTCAGCGTGCGCTGGATGTTCGAGCATTCCGACTGCACGACGAGCATGGTGCCGCCTTCGTCGAGCAGCAGTGGCGCGGCCGCGCACATCGGATCGAGAACCAGTCGTCCGTCCGGTCCGGCGTCCCAGGCCCGCGAGGGTCCGGCCGCGGCAGGAATCGTCTCGCCGTCCGCGTCGGGGACCGGCACATACGGCGGGTTGGCCAGGACGACGTCATAGGGTCCGAATTCGACTGCGCGCGCCCATGAGCCGCGGTGAACGTCCACATCGGCGCCTGCGGCCACGGCGTCCTGCCGCGTCCGCTGCACCGCCTTCGGGCAGATGTCGAAAGCGGTCACCTCGGCCGCACCGGATGCCGCCGCGCCCAGCGCCACCACCCCGCTGCCGGTGCACAGGTCCGCGACCCGGGCCCCGGGCAGCACGCCGGCGGCGGTGGCAGCCTCGACGAGGAGCTGCGAATCCTCTTGTGGGGGATAGACCTCGACCGCGACGTCGGGGGCGTCGAATTGGGTATATGCGCTCGTCACGGACTCTTTAATGCCCACTTACCCGACGGCCAAACGTTTGCCGAACCGGTCGGTGGGAACCCGGCGGACATGACTATCTGCGACACCTGTGGCAATGACTACGACAAAGCGTTCACCGTCACACAGCACGACGGCCGCACCGCTACGTTCGACAGCGTCGAATGCGCGGCGGCGCAGCTCGCCCCGCAGTGCCTGCACTGCGGCTGCCGCATCCTCGGTCACGGCATCGAGACCGACGACGGCATCTTCTGCTGCGCACACTGCGCACGTAAGGACACCAACGCCGACGTCAACGACCGCTATCCGGTGCCCGCCGGGGCGTGACCGGTCACAGCCTCCCGGCGGCGTAGCTCGCGCCCTGGCCGACCATCCCGTTCACCGGGTACAGCGCGTGCGCCAGGTTCGGGCCGCCGTTGGGCGCGCCGTCGCAGATGCTGTCTCCCGCAGCGCACAGCTCGACGGTCCGGTCCGCGTACAACGGTCCGACGGTGACGGCCGGAGCGCCGTACTTCTCCATGAACGATCCCGAGGGTGCGCCGAAAAGCACCACGGCCGCAACGTGTTCGGCGACCGTGGGCGGCAGCGGAGTCGGTGCCACCGCGGCAGGCACGCTGCTGGGCACCGTGTCCGAGGTGGTGAAGCCGGACACCACTGCGCCCTGCGAGAAGCCACCGAGGACCAACCTGGTGTTCGGACAGTTGACGGACATGGCCTGGAGGCGGTTCGACGCGTCCCGGATGCCGTCGATGACGGTCCCGGCGAACGCCGCGCGGTCGGTGAAGTTGTTCGCCGCAGGGTAATTCACCGCGTAGACACCGACGGTGCGCGGGGCGGCCTGAGCGCGCAGTGCGTCGACGAAGGCCTGCCCGACGCCACCGACCCCGGGTGGCTCGCTGGTCCCGCGGGCGAACACCACTTCCACGTCCGGGCACGGCTGCGCCGCCGCCGACGGGGCACCCAGACCCGTCACCGCGCTGCATGCTCCCAGCGCGACCGCGCCGGCGATTCCGGCAACCCGACTCATCTTCATGACCTCCTCCTTCCGGCCGCAGGCGGCACCGCGCTGCGCTGCAGGCTCAGTACCACCGCCGTTCGCCGACCAAACTGCCCGGGTCACGGCGTGATTCCCGCCGTGGCGTCCAGATGCTGTAACAGGTCGTGGGCCGCCAGCTCCACGGCCTTGTGCCGCCACTGCGAGGCACGGAAGACGCATGCGATCAGGCCCGTGCGGTGCACCCGACGGAAGTCCCCGTACCCGAAGGCATAACGCGCTTTGGTGCCGTCCACCGCTCCGTCGGTCAGACCCAGGTGCCAGCGCGAGTACTCATCCCAGTCATGGGATTCCAGATACGAGTTCTGCGCCGCAGCATCCGGCTGCACCTCACCCCAGTCACTGTCGAGCACATACTGTCTGGCATCGATCAGCCCGCGGGCGAACTCGACCGCTGCGGCGTTGAGATGGTACTTCGCCATGACCGTCGGACCGCGCTACGAGCCCCGATGCGGGGTCGGGCTCTGCGGAGACTCCCACTTGGCCCCCAGGGTGCGGGTGACCACGGTGTCAGCCGGCAATTCGACGTCGAACGTCCGGCCTTCGTCGGCCTCCAGCGTGATCAGCATCGGCCCGTCTGACGAGGCGCTCCGGGCATCGATGTGCACCACCTTGTACTCACGGGCCTCGGCGTCGGGGGCGTCCGGAAGAGGCAGCGAGATGAGATCTCCTGGCGCGACCCTGTCGAGGCGATCGCTGTCGGGCTGAGCAGTCATGTGTCCGACCGTACGCGGATGTTCACGCGATTCGACCGCCTTCGAGCGGGTAATGCTGCGACCAGAGCGAAAGGAGTCCATGACATGCCGAACGAACTACAGGGCCGCAAGATCGCCTTCCTGGCCGCCGACGGTGTCGAGAAGGTCGAGCTGGAACAACCCCGCGCCGCGGTGCTCGACGCCGGCGGAGACGTCGACCTGCTGTCCGTGCAGACCGGTGAGATCGACGCGCGCAACCACGACCTCGAACCCGCGGGAACATTCACGGTCGACCGGGCCGTCGAGGACGCGCGCGTCGAGGAGTACGACGCGCTGGTGCTGCCGGGCGGAACCGTCAACGGCGACAAGCTGCGCCTCAGCGAGGCCGCGGTGGCGTTCGTCGGCGACTTCGTCCGATCGGGCAAGCCCGTCGCCGCGATCTGCCACGGGCCGTGGGCCCTTGTCGAGGCCGACGTCGTCAAAGACCGCACCCTGACGTCGTATCCGAGCTTGCGCACCGATTTGCGCAATGCCGGCGCCACCGTCGTCGACCAGCAGGTGTGTATCGACGGCAATCTGATCACCAGCCGGTCGCCGAAGGACCTCGACGCATTCTGTCAGGCAATCACCGATCAGTTCGCCGGCATTCCGGCACGCACCTGATGGTTTAGCAGGCGCCGTTTCGGTTACATCGGGCCGCAACTGGGCCTGCCTGCTGCAGGAACTGCGGGTGGTGCTCACGGGCGTTCAGCTGCTCACCGGATTTTTGCTGACCCTGCCTTTCCAGCAACGTTTTTCGGAGCTCGATGGTGGTTTGCGGTGGCTTTATCTGGCGACGGTCGGCTGCTCGATCTCGGCGACAGCCATGTTGACCGCCCCTGTCGCGCTGCATCGGCTGGTGTTCCGACGGCACATGCTGCAGTGGTTGGTCGCGCGATCGCACCATCTGACGCTGGTCGGCCTCGTGCTTCTCGGTGCCGCGGTGTCCGGCGTCGCCACGATGATCTTCGACGTGATGGCGGGGGGCAAGGCGGGCGCCGCCGCGGGGGCGGCCACTATGGCGGCCTGGCTGATGCTCTGGGTCGGACTGCCCCTGATGGCGCGGCGCGGCACCAGGGCCGACGTGATCTAGCGACATCGCCCTCCGTAAGGGAGGTAATCGGCGCATGATGAGTACACAACAGCCGGTGTCCGGGATAGGGGGAGTGCCGATGAATCCGATTTCGACGGCATTTCGAGGCCTCACGAAAGTGGCCGACGCCACCACTGCGGCAGCGGGTGCCGTGGGCGGCGCCGCGGTCAGCGGAGTGGTCGGTGGAGTGCAGGGAGCGGCGGGAGGGATCCGGTCCGGCCTGAGCAGCGGGAGCCGGTCTACGGCGGCGGCGGCGCTGACGCTCGGCGCGATCGGCGCCGCGGGACTCGTCGAGTGGCCGGTGCTGGTCACCGTGGGCGGCGCGGCGTTGGTGATGCATCAGCTCGGTCAGCGCGCACGTCAGCCGGCAGCGCCCCGGCAGAGCACGGCACCGCCGGCGAAGAAGACCGCCGCCAGGCCGGCCAAGACGGCCCGGAAGACGACGGCGTCGCGACGCGCCACCGCCAAGTGAGTCTTCTCCGGGGCGGCCGGTAACCCGGCCGTAGGGTGCGGTGTGTGTCCGGTCGGGAACTGATCGTGTTCGGCACCGCCAGCCAGGTGCCCACCAGACACCGCAACCACAACGGTTACCTGCTGCGCTGGGATGACGAGGGCTTTCTCTTCGACCCCGGCGAGGGCACCCAACGGCAGATGCTGCTCGCCGGGGTCTCTCCGACCGCCGTCACCCGCATGTGCATCACCCATCTGCACGGCGACCACTGCCTCGGGGTGCCCGGGATCATCCAACGGCTCTCCCTGGACCGCGTCGTCCGCCCGGTCCAGGCGTACTACCCGGCGTCGGGCCGGGAGTACTTCGCCAGATTGCGGCACGCCAGCGTCTTTCACGACGTGACCGATGTGCGCGAGATGCCGGTGGACGCCGAAGGCGCCATCGCCGACGGGCCGTTCGGCACCCTCGAGGCGCGCCGGCTCGACCACCCCGTGGACGCCGTCGGGTACCGCGTCGTCGAACCGGACGGCGACCGGTTCGTCCCCGAGTTGCTCGCGCAGTTCGGCGTCGCAGGCCCGGAGGTGGGACAGCTGCAACGCGCGGGTCTGCTCCGGCGGGGCACACAGACGGTGCGGCTGTCCGATGTCACCCGGTCCAGACGCGGACAACGTTTCGCTTTCGTGATGGACACCAGGTTGTGTGACGGCGTGTACGCGCTCGCCGACGGCGCCGACCTGCTGGTGATCGAGGCGACGTTCCTCGACTCCGATGCCGATCTGGCGGCGCGCTACGGGCACCTGACCGCGCGGCAGGCTGCGCAGGTGGCGACCGAGTGCGGGGTACGCCGCCTCGTGCTCACCCACTTCTCCCAGCGCTACCCCGACATGCGCGGACATCACGACGAGGCCAGGGCGGTGTTCGACGGCGACCTCGTCCTGGCCGAGGATCTGGCCCGGGTCAAGATGCCCCCGCGACGGTAGCCGCGGGGCGGTCAAGCGATTCGGCCCGACAAACATTCATGTGCTATGCATATTCGGTGCCGCAGTCCCTATCAGCGCCGTTGTGCCGATGACGGCCGAAGCCACCGCCGCACGGCTGCCCGCGCGCAACGCGCTGGGGCTGATGTTCGATCCGGTGTTCGGCGCGCTGTTCTGGGGCAAGATCTTCGCCGTCGTGGCGGTGTGGACCCACGGCATCGTCGCCGCGATCGTGATGTACGACGCGACCCGCTCGGCGCTGATGGTCGGCATGGTCGGCGTCGTGCAGTTCGCACCGCAGCTGATCCTGAGCCCGACCAGCGGCAAGTGGGCCGACACCGGCAATCCGGCACGGCAGATTCTGCTCGGCCGGGTCCTCTGCGTCGCCGGTTCGGGATCGATCGCGGCGTGGATGTTCGTGCAGCCGGGGCTGACAGGTCTGGCCGCGGCCGTACCCGTCCTGCTGGGAACGACGCTGGTCGGCTTCGGCTTCGTCGTCGGCGGACCCGCGATGCAGTCCATCGTGCCGAACCTGATCCGTGCCGGTGAACTGCCGACGGCGATGGCGCTCAACAGCATCCCGATGACGATCGGCCGGATCATCGGCCCCGCCGCCGGTGCATACCTGGCCGCGCACATCGGGCCGGCCACGGCGTTCGCGGTGAGCACGGTGCTGCACCTGGTGTTCGCGTTCTTCCTCCTCGCCGTGCGGTTTCCCGCCCCACCGGAACGGCGGGCGGGCACCGACTACCGCGTGCGGGTCGCCGTCCGCTATGTGCTGCGGGACCGTCCGCTGCTGCTGGCCCTCGTCGCGGTGACGACCGTCGGGATCGTCTCCGACCCGTCCATCACGTTGACCCCGTCGATGGCCGACGAGCTCGGCGGTGGCGCCTCGCTGGTGGGAACGCTGTCCGCCGTGTTCGGCGTGGGGGCAGCGGTTGGGATGACCGCGCTTGCGCTGCTGCGTGGCCGGATCGGTTCGGCCGTCGTGTCGTCCATCGGAATGGCGGCGCTCGCCGCCGGAAGCGCGATCCTGGCCGTCGCGATGGAGCCGTGGGTGGCGTTGACCGGGTTCGCGGTGTCGGGCTTCGGCTTCGGCTGCGCGATGACCGGGCTCAGCACCGTCGTGCAGGAGCGCGCTCCCGAGGAGCTACGCGGCCGCATCATGGCGCTGTGGCTGGTCGGGTTCCTGGGCTCCCGACCGATCGCCGCGGCCGTCCTCGGCGGCACCGCCGACGTTCTGAGCGTGTACGCCGCATTCGCCGTCGCCGCGGCGTTGAGCCTGGCCGTGACGCTGCTGTGCCGCCCGGCCAAGTTGGTCGGCCCGATCCCCGACTAAGGTCCTCGCCTGCCGGTGAGCTCGCGGATGGTGTTGATCTCGCTGTCCCGGTACGGGCTGCCGTCGCCGTTGAGCAGGTCGTGGAACCACAGCCCGGGCGGGCCGGTCACCGGACGGTCCCACGAATCCCACGGCAGGAAGGTCTGCGTCTTGCCCGCGAAGAATCCCCACGTGTAGGCCCCGACGTTGCGGCGCCTGGTGATCGGCAGAATCGTCTCCACCGTGCTGTCCAGCGTGCGCGCCATGTACTCGGTGCACAGCATCGGCCGCCCGATGGGGGTGAGCTCCTCCAGCCGCGCCTCGAACCCCCTCCGATCGGCATAGCTGTGGAAGGTGATCACGTCGGAGAGATCGAGCTGGATCCGGTTGATCTCGTTGCGGCGCGCCGGATCTCCCCACTCGCCGTCCCAGACGCCACTGGTCAGCGGCTGCACGGGGTCGACCGACCTGGCCCACTGAAAGACCTGCGGCAGCAACTCGGCCACCCGATCCACCTTGTCCCTGCGCTCGACGTCCTTGTAGGCGTCGGCGGGATTGTCGGGTTCGTTCCACAGGTCCCAGCCGAGCACCCGCTTGTCGTGACGGAACTGGCTCAGCACACCGACCACGTAGTCCCGCAGGACCCGGCGGTGGCGCGGGTCGCTGAGGTGCTCGGCGCCCGGGCTCTGCACCCAGCCCGAGTTGTGCACGCCCGGGATCGGGTCGCGTTGCTTACCCAGTCGAGGGTGCGGATCCCAGCACGAGTCGAACAGCACGAACAGCGGTTTGATGCCGTGGTGGGCCGCGATGTCGACGAACCGGGCCAGTCGGCGCTGGAAGCCGACCCGGTCCTGCACCCAGAGCAGATCGTGCAGGAACACCCGAACGGTGTTGAGCCCGATCAGCTTTGCCGTCCGCAGCTCGCTGTCGATGCGTCGCGGGTCGAAGGTGCCCGGCTGGAACATCTCGAGCTGGTTGATCGCGGTGGCCGGGATGAAGTTCGCGCCGACCAGCCAGCCCTGCGCCCGGTGCCACCGGTGCGCGCGATCCGGGGACCACCGGGTGAGTTCGGCGGACGCGCGGGGCACGGTCGACAACGCCATGCCCGCCGCCAGCACCGCGGGCAACTTGAGCGCGGCGCGTCGGTTCAGGAGAGGCTCGGGCGGCAAAGTGCATCCTTCTGGCTGAAGATCGGTGATCAACCGTCGGGCCGGCCGCGCGCACAGTAGAACCCCCCGAAGTCGGTGTGAGCGACGCGGCGCGGGACCGGCCCGCAAGAGACTGTGCCGGACAAATCGACGGTCGCCAGTGTATCGACGCCGGCCCACCCCCCGTTACAGCCGCAGCTCACATCCTAGACCCCGGATGTCAACGCACATATGCGATTTCGCTGAATGGATAGGGTCACTCGGTGAGCCGGCCGAAGAGCCGCTGAACCGTCCTGGTGATCGAGCGCGGCACCCGGTCGGGGTCCATCAGGTCGTTCTCGGCCAGCGGGCCCGCCTCGTCCCGGACCGTGTCGGCGGTGAACTCCACCAGGGTCCGGCCGGGGCCGCGCAGCGCCCGGAGCGCGTTGAGGAAGGACCCGTGTTCGCGCACGGCACTCGCCACCTCGGCGGCCGGGACACCGAGATGCTCCCCGACCAGGCCGTCTCGGGTCGCGGTGATCACCCGGCGCACGGCGTCGTGATCCCAGTCGTCGGGGTCGGCCTCGATCGCGACGTCGCATTCGCTGTCGAATCCCATCGAGCGGTTGTTGAGGTTCGACGAACCGATGCGCAGGAGCCGGTCGTCGCTGACCAGGACCTTCGAGTGGACGTAGACCGGGGCTCCCCCGTCGGCCACCGGCCAGTACACGCCCAGCCGGTGGTGATCGTCGGCAGCCCAGAGTATTTCGAGAAGGTCGTGCCGCGCACTGTCCATCGACTCACGTTCCAGCCGGCTCTCGGAGCGGCGCGGCAACACGATGACGATCTCCGGTCCGTCAGGCTCCTGCAACCGGGACGCCAGCGCGCTCACCAGCGGCCGCGAGGCCAGGTACTGGTTCTCCAGGTAGATGGTGCGGCGGCCAGCCGCGATCGCGGCGCGGTTCAGTGCCTCCACCTCACGCACCTCGCCACCAGGCGCCTGCGCGGGCAGCGTCCTGGCGATCCCCACGCCGACCCGCCGCAGGCTCGGTTCCAGGCCGGGTGGCCAGATCCGATCGGCATCCTCGATCGGGCCGAGGAGCTGTTTCGTCGCCGCCCGCCACCGGTTCCGCGCCTGGTCGCCCAGCGCGCGGGCCGCCGCGCCGTCGACCGCGACGGCGACCTCGTGGCGGGGGCCGTAGGCACGGCCCATGGTGCGGCGGATCGTGTTGTGCTGCAGATGTTCTGAGGTGTCCCAGCGATCGACGGTCAGGTCGATTCCCCCGCAGAAGGCCAGCACGTCGTCGACGACCACGATCTTCTGGTGGTGCACCGCACCCGTGGGGTGTGCGCCGTCGACCGCGAACCACAGCCGGTCACTGCTCAGCCAGTTCAGCAACTTCACCGGTGTGACACCGTCCCAGATGGTCTGAAACGCCGGTATCAGGCCGAGGTTGGACTTGAGCAGGTAGATCTCGAGGTCCGGACGCAGGCGCAGGAGCCACCACAGGAACGCCCGCAACTGGTTGGGTCCGGCGAGTGTCTTGTCGCCCCGCTCGAACGTCATCCTGGTGTCGAAATCCCAGCCGATCAACATCACCCGATGCCTGGCCCGCATCATCGCGGCCTTGACGTGGCGGAAGTAATCGGCACCGTCGACGATGCCGGCGAAGTGATCGGCCTGTTCGATCCGCCAGCACGTATCCCCTGGGACGAGGAGCGTCAACGCTGCAGGACCGCCTTCAGCGACTCGTCCAGGATGTCCAGGCCGCTGTGCAGTTCCGCCTCGGTGATCGTCAGCGGAGGCGCGATGCGGAAGATGCCACCCATCCCGGGCAGCTGAACGATGTTCATGTGCAGCCCGCGGTCCAGGCACGCGGCGGTCACCTCGGCCCCCAGCGCGTCGGCGGGTTCCTTGGTCTGCTTGTCGACGACGAGCTCCATCCCCTGCAGCAATCCGCGGCCACGCACGTCACCCACCTGGTCGTACCGGTGCTTCAGGTCGGTCAGCCGCTCGCCGAGCTGCCGGCCCAGTCGTTCGGCCCGGTCGACCAGTCCGTCCCGTGCCACGACGTCGAGCACCGTGCACGCGACGGCGGCCGCCAGCGGGTCGGAGACATGGGTGGTGAAGAACAGGAATCCCCTGTCATGGCAGGTGGATTCGATCTCCTCACCGGTGACCACGGCGGCCACCGGCAGGCCCGCGCCCAGCGTCTTCGACAGCGTCAGCAGATCCGGTGCGACGCCGTCCCTTTCGAACGCGTACATCAGGCCGGTGCGTGCGATGCCGGTCTGCGCCTCGTCGAGGATCAACAGCATGCCGCGCTCGGCGCAGAGTTCCTTGAGGCGGCGCAGGTATCCCGGTGGCAACTCGATGATCCCGCCCGACGACAGGATCGGCTCCACCAGGCAGGCGGCCAGACTGCCCGCGGACTGCGCGTCGACCATCGCGAACCCGTACTCGAGCTCGGCCAGCCAGTCATGGCTGCCGTCGGCATGCCGGAACGGTGAGCGGTAGGCGTTCGGCGTGGGCAGCGTGAGGCTTCCCGGCATCGGCGGTCCATAGCCGCGGCGCCCGGCACTGAACGTCACCGACGCCGCGCCGGAGGTCATGCCGTGCCAGGACCGGTCGAACGACACGATCTCGTACTTACCGGTGTACAGCTTGGCCATCTTGACGGCCGCCTCGTTGGACTCGGCCCCGGTGGTCAGCAACAGCACCTTGCTCAGTGACGCGGGCAGCGTCGCCGTCAACGTCGTGGCGAGGTCGACCAGCGGCCGGCTGACCATTCCGCTGTAGAGGTGGTCGAGGGTGCCGACCGCGGTGGACACCGTGGCCACGATGTCGGGGTGCGCGTGGCCGAGCACGGCGCTCATCTGCCCGGAGGTGAAATCCAGGATCGGCGTGCCGGCGCTGTCGTAGACGTAGCTTCCGCAGGCGCGTTCGATGATGCGGGGGATGAACGACCCGCCGTACCGCACCAGATGGTGCTCGGCGTCCCGCCAGAAGTCCTCTATGCTCACGGCTGAAACCCTACGTTTCGATACCCGCGGACGGGGTAAACCCTCGCCGTCTCGGGGGAGCAACGGTGCCCGACCCTGAAATTCGAACTCGATGATCAGGCGGTTGAAATGAACATATTCAGTCGTTGGTTGGCAGTCGCAGCATCGGTCGTCGCGGTGACCGGGGGACTCCCGCTCGCCGCGGCTCCCGCCTATGCCGCACCCTGTCCGGACGTGGAGGTGGTGTTCGCCCGCGGCACCTTCGAGCCGCCGGGGATCGGCGCGACCGGGCAGGCGTTCGTGGATTCCCTCCGCAGCAGGGCGGGCGGCCGGACGGTCGATGTCTACGCGGTGAACTACCCTGCCTCCTTCGACTTCGCCACCGCCGCCGACGGTGTGATCGATGCCAGTAACCGTGTGGTGACGATGGCGGCCAACTGCCCCGACACCCAGCTCGTGCTGGGCGGCTTCTCGCAGGGCGCGGCCGTCGCCGCCTACATCACCGAGGACACGATCCCGGAGGGGTACACCCCACCGCCCGGCATGACCGGGCCGATGCCACCGTCGGTGGCCGACAACGTGGCCGCGGTAGCGCTGTTCGGAAAGCCGTCGAGCGGCTTCCTGCAGATGATCTACACCGGCGCACCGCCGATCAACGTCGGCTCACGCTATGCGGCCAAGACGCTGGACCTGTGTATCCCCGAAGACCCGGTCTGCTCACCGACCGGACGTGACAACGCGGCCCACGGTGGTTACGCGCTCACCGGCATGACCGACCGGGCCGCCGAGTTCGCGGTGCGCAACATGCCGCGGCACGGATCAGAGCAGCCCGTCGACCTGGCCGCCGGACCGCGCTGACCAGAGGACACACGCCGGCCGGCTGGAATTGACGCTGCTGCAAGGGAGATCGGCGCTTCGCTGTGCGTGTCGACATGCCGATTCTCGGTACCTACAGTCGACAGACGGCCAGCCGGGTTTCGGCCGGTGTGGCGAGGCTGTGAGGAGGCAACGATGGGTGCGGGTCCGCCCCTCGACGTCGACTCGGGCAACGACGCGGCATGGGCAGCGGTGCCCCATCCGGTGCTGGTGGTCGATCGCGACGGAATCGTCCGGACGTCGAGCGGCTCGGCCCGCTCGCTACTGCCCGGGCTCAGCCCGGGTGTTGCACTCAAGGACCTGGCGCCGTCCTGGCTGTCCGGAGCTCATCAGCACCTGACGGCCGCGTCGGGCAGTGTGCACGGACGCGACTTCGATGCACATCCCACCCCGCTGCCCGGCGGCGAGGTGGCCTGGTGGCTGGTCGAGGACTCTGACCGGTCGGCGCGCGACGCGCGCCGGGCGCTGACCGTGGAGCGGGAGCGCGCAGCGTTTCTCGACGAGGCGTCCGCGGTCCTGATGGCCTCACTGAACATCGACCGGTGCATGGAGGCGACGGTGCAGATGGCGGCCCGGCACCTGGCCGACGCCGCTGTTCTGGTGACCCCCGTTGCCGGCGGGCGAATCCCGGTGGTCTGCAGCGGAACCGACGGCACCGCGGAGCACCGGCGGGTCGATGCCGATCCGTCGGACGTGGCGGGGCTGAGCGAGGCGTTGCGCGGTTTCCCGCCCGTACCGTCGCGCTGGATCGATCCGGCGTCTGTACCGGGTTGGCTTGTGCCCGAGAGCTTTCCGGGGCCGGTGGGCTCCGTCGTCATAACGCCACTGCCCGGCCACGGAGTCGCCGCCGGCGCGCTGGTCCTGCTGCGACGCACCTCCCAGACCGCATTCAGCGAAGGCGAGGAGGTGTTCGCCCGGCTGTTCGCCGCGCGCGCAGGTGCGGCGCTGTCGGCGGCCCGGCTGTACGCCGAGCAGTCCGCGATCACCCGCACCCTGCTGCGGGATCTGCTGCCTCCGCAGCTGCACCGCCTCGACGGAATCGAGCTCGCCGGCGGCTACCGGGCCTCCGAGGATCACGAGGCCGTCGGAGGCGACTTCTACGACGTCCATCCCGCGGCCACACCCGACGACGAAACCCTGGTGGTCCTCGGCGACGTCTGCGGAAAGGGGCTGGAGGCCGCCGTGCTGACCGGCAAGATCCGCAACACCCTGATGGCGCTGTCCCCACTGGCCCAGGATCACGCGGGAGTGCTGCGACTGCTCAACGCCGCGCTGCTCTGCGTCGACGACTCCCGGTTCGCGACACTGGTGCTGGCGTCGGTGTCGCGGCGCGACGGGCAGGTGTTGCTTCGGCTCACCAGCGCCGGGCACCTCGCCCCGCTGATCGTGCGCAACGACGGCCGAGTCGAGGAAGCCGAGACCGCAGGCACCCTGGTCGGGGTGATGCCTCAGATCAGGGCGCGCACCGTCGAGACATCCCTGGCCCCCGGGGAGACCTGCCTGCTCTACACCGACGGCGTCACCGAGGCCCGCGGCGGCCCCCTCGGCACCGACATGTTCGGCGAGCAGCGACTCTCGGCGGCGCTCGCGGAGTGCGCCGGCCTGCCGGCCGAGGCCGTCGTCGAGCGCATCATGATGCTCACCACCGGTTGGCTCAACGAGCGCGCCCATGACGACATCGCCGTGGTGGCCATCACCGCCCCGCGGCGCACGCACCTGAGCGCCGTCGACGGCCGCACCGCCGGGAGGTACACCGCGTGAGCGTCGACGCGTCGCGCGCCCGGGAACGGCTCTGGGCGGCAGTACTCGAGGCGGACGAGTTCGCCGCGGCGACGACCGTGTTCGGCGCCGTGGACGGCGGGATGCCGCCGGAGGACGTGTTGCTCGACGTCATCGCCTCCGTACAGCGCCGGGTCGGCAGCGAGTGGGCCGCCAACCGCATCACCGTCGCCCAGGAACACGCCGCGACCGCGATCAACGACAGGGTGATCGCCGCCCTGGCCCATCACCCGGCGTGCTCGCGCGCCGACGGCGCGGGCCGGGTCACCGTGGCCTGCGTGGACGGCGAATGGCACGCGTTGCCGGCCCGTCTGCTCGCCGAGGTGCTCCGGCTGCGGGGTTGGCACGTCGACTTCCTCGGGGCGCAGGTCCCGACCCCGCACCTGATCGCCCATCTGCATCAGCACGGTCCGGAGGCGGTGGCGCTGTCCTGCATGATCCCCACCCGCCTGCCCACCGCGCACGCCGCGATCACCGCCTGCCAGGCCGCAGGCACCGCGGTGCTGGCCGGTGGGGCCGCCTTCGGTGCCGACGGCCGGTTCGCGCGACAGCTCGGAGCCGACGCGTGGGCGCCGGACGCCCGCGCGGCCGCCGAACTTCTGGGCCGAGGTCTGCGCCCGGCGCGGACGTCGCCAACCCATCAGCCCATCGACGACCTGCCGCATCTGGCGGACCAGGAATACACGATGGTGAAAAGCGCGGGCGCGCAACTGATCCAGACCACCCTGTGGGAGCTGGAACAGCGTTTCCCCGCGATGCGCGGCTACACCGAGATGCAGCGACAGCACACCATCGAGGACCTCGCCCACATCGTCGATTTCCTCACCACGGCGCTCTACGTCGACGACGACGACCTGTTCACCGGATTCATCACCTGGACCGCCGACATCCTGGCTGCCCGCGACGTGGCGGCGGCCTCGCTGATCCCGGCGCTGGAATCGCTCGCCGGTCAGCTGCCCGAATTCCCCCGAACCCAGCGTCTGCTCAAGGCGGCACACGCTGCTTTTCCCCCCACCCCAACCACTCCCTCACTGCCCGTATGAAACTCACACTCACCGTTCACATCACAGGCCGGTCGGCGCGCGTGCACGTCGCCGGAGACCTCGACTACGGCTCGACCGGCCTGCTCCTGGAGACCGTGTCCGAGCTGCTGGTCGATCCGTCCGGATGGCAGGACCTACATCTGGACTTCACAGACCTGGCCTTCTGCGACTCTGCCGGACTGTCCAGCCTGGTGGTCATCCACCGGCGCACCACTGCGGCGGGGATCCGTCTGCACCTCGACCACCGCCCGGCGCAGCTGGAACGGATTCTGCGCGTCACGGGTCTGCTTGAGTTCCTCACCACCCGCCCGGCGTCCCTTGACTCCGACGAGTCCGACATCGGCTGACACGCGGTCCCGTCCCGTTTTTGGGGCTGCGAAACCGGGAACCTCTTCGCCATGTCCCTGCGCGTCGCGGTAACCGGTCCGACCGGCGAAATCGGCATATCCACGATCTCGGCGCTCGAAGCGCACCCGGCCGTGGCCGAGATCATCGGCATGGCGCGACGGCCGTTCGACACCTCCGAACACGGGTGGACGAAGACGACTTACCGTCAGGGCGACATCCTCGACCGCGACGCGGTGGAGGCGCTGGTCGCCGACACCGACGTCGTCGTGCATCTGGCTTTCATCATCATGGGTTCCCGCGAGGAGAGCGCCCGCGTGAACCTGGAGGGCACCCGCAACGTCTTCGAGGCCGCGGTCGCCGGACCGCGGGTGCGCCGACTCGTCTACACCTCGTCGGTGGCCGCATACGGCTATCACTCCGACAATCCCGTCCCGATCACCGAGGACGTCCCGCCGCGCGGCTCACCCGAGCACTACTACTCCGAGCAGAAGGCGGCCTGCGAAGCGTTGCTGGCCGATGTCACCGCCGGGTCCGCGCTGGAGGTGTATGTGCTGCGTCCATGCATCGTCGCCGGCCCGAAAGCGACCGCGCTGGCCGATGCGATGCCGTGGAACCAACTGCCCGGGCCGGTGCGTCGCCTCGCGCACGCGCTGCCGATTCTCAAGCCACCGTTCCCCGACCCCGGCACGCCGGTACAGCTGGTGCACCACGATGACGTCGCGTCGGCGATAGTGGCCGCCGTGACCACGACCTCGGCCCAGCCGGGCGCCTACAACATCGCCGGCGACGGGGTGCTGTCCATGTCGGCGGTGGGCGAAGCGCTCGGAGCGCGGCCGGTGAGGGTGCCCCACGGGGCGGCGACGGCCACCTCCGAGGTGATCGCGAGGCTGCCGTTCGTTCCGTCGATCCTGGAGTGGCTGCACGCCGGCAGGACCTCGGTCGTGATGGACACCACCAAGGCCAGGGATCAACTCGGTTGGCGTCCGAATTTCTCTGCCGCCGAAACCCTTTCAGCCCTGGCGAGCAGCATCGGCAACGACTGACGGACGCCGCGCGGTACGCCCGCGTGTCAGGCGGGCGGAGTGAGCACCGTGAACATGTCCGTGATGGAGCCTTCGTCGTTGATCAGCGCCGCGTCGAAACCCGACATGAGCTGAGCGCCGGTGCCCGGATCCACCAGGTGCCAGGCGAGATGACCGAACCCGGGTAGCGTCCGGACCGGAGTCGCGGCGACGAACTGGCTCTCTCCCAGATTCTCCTGTAGCGCCACACATTTCTGCTCAAGCGCGGCACGGCCGACCGTGACGCCCTCCGCGTCGACCCATCGCACATCCTCGGCGTAGGTGCGCTCGACGGCGGCACGTCGCTTGGCCCCGTCACGTTCGTTGAACACGCCGAGCAGGTTGGCCAGCATCAGGGTCTCGATGGGGTCTGACATCACTGCGCTCCTCGTCCTGGGATATCGGTCAGCCTACGACCAGAGACGTCAGCGCCGCTCGGATTGCCTCGGGTATCGGGACCGCGGTGCGCCTTTCGCGATCGACGAAAACGTGGACGAAGTAGCCGTGTGCGACCGCCTCATCGCTGGTGCCGGAGAAGATCCCGACACCGTAGGTCACCGACCGGTTCGTCAGCTTGTCGACCCGTAGACCGGCCCGCAGTTCGTCCGGATAGGCGACGGGTGCGAGATACGAGCATTTCGACTCCACCACAAGGCCGATCACCGGTGCGGTATGGATGTCCAGTCCACCTTCGCGGATCAGGAAGTGGTTGGCGACGGTGTCGAAATAGCTGTAGTAGGTGACGTTGTTGACGTGGCCGTACACATCGTTGTCCATCCACCGGGTGGTGATCGGCACGAAGTAGCCGTAGTCCTCAGGTCGGTGCTGCGCGGGCATCGCGGGGTCCTTCACCAATAGTTCAGCGCTCGCCGGAAAGTGTCGGCCAGCCATGCTTTGTCGACGTCGATGGGGGCGTTGTTCAGCAAGCGCTGTTGCGGCCACGCGCCGTCGGCGAGGGCGGCGGCGTCGGTCTCCGAATAGCCCACGCCGGCAAGCCCGTTGGGCATCCCCACCGCACGCATGATCCGGATGAGGTGTTCTGCCAACACCGTGCCCGCATCCTCGGGTCCGGCGTCGGCCGCGTCGGCGCCGAGTTGCCTGGCCGCCTCCAGATGGCGGACCGGGTCCGTGGGCGCGGTGAGCCGGAATGCGGCGGGCGCGTTGAGCACCACCGACATCCCGTGCGGGACCATCGGCTCGTCGCCCGGGTACTCCGGCGGGTGGAAGTCGTGGACCTGGCCGGCCACCGCGTACGCCATCGCGTGCGGAATGTGCACTCCGGCGTTGCCGAACGCGATGCCGGCCAGCGTCGCCGCCCACATCACCTGCTCTCGGGCCTCGCGGTCGGCCGCATCGGTGACGGCCCGCTCCAGGTAGCGTCCGAGCAACCGCAGCGCCTCGAGGCTGCCCAGATCGCTCCACGGGTTGGCGCCCTGGCTCATCGGACGCCGGCTGGGCCTGCCGGTCACGGCGCGGCGCCGGTAGGGCCGCGCGGTGTAGGACTCCAGCGCGTGAGACAGCACGTCGAGTCCGCTGCAGGCCACCACACTGGCGGGCAACGTGTCCGTACAGTCCGGGTCGACGAGGGCTTCGGTCGGGCGTAGCGCCGGAGAGGCGATGCCGGTCTTGGCGGCCATGGCCAGCAGGTCGAAGATCGCGATCCCGGTGACCTCGCTGCCGGTTCCGGATGTGGTCGGGCACGCGATGTGCGGCCGCAGCGGTCCCGGCACCGCGGCGCCGGCGCCCACAGGGGCGTTGACGTATTCGAGGAAGTCGGCAGGATGGCTGGCGTAGAGGTTTGCGGCCTTCGCGGTGTCGATGACCGAGCCGCCGCCGACCGACACGTAGCCGTCGGGATTGACGTCCGTTGCGAATGCCGCGGCCTGCTTGAAGGATTCGTCGGTGGGTTCGACCCGGGCGTCGGGGTAGGACACCACCTCGACTCCGGCCTCACGCAGCGACCGCTGCACCGTGTCGAAGATCTCCAGGGTGGCGACGGTGGGATCGGAGAACAGCGCGACCCGGTGGATCCCCAGCGCGGCGGCCCGGTCCCCCACCTCGGCCAGACAGCCCCGCCCGAAGGTGACCCGCGATGCGTCGACGGTGAACGCGGTGTCGCCGTCCAGACCGCTGTGATGGCAGCAACTCATGGTGCCGATTCTCCACGACTGCGGCGGTGCTGCTTTCCCACGAGTCAGCTGCTCGAAGCGGCGGCGAGCCGGGCCCTTTCGGTCATCGAGGCCACCACTCCGCCGTCGTTGAGGATGTCGGTGCCGGTGAGGTAACCGGCTTTGTCGCCGGCGCAGAAGGCCAGCAGTTCTGCCATCTCCTCCGGCTTGCCCCAGCGCGGGACCGCGGCGTCGGCGACCATCGCGCCCGCGCCTGCCTGCTCTTCCAGCCGGCCCATCTCGGTGTCGACGGACCCCGGCGAGACCGACACGATACGCAGACCGCGACCGTTGAACCGTTCGGCCTGCGAGCTGCTGTACCAGCGGACGAAGCTCTTGCTGATCGCGTATGAGATGCCCGACCGGGCTTCCTCGGGAGCGATCGCGCACGCCGCCAGCATCTCGGTCATGAACGCCTCGGTGTCCTGCAACGCCAGCGGGAACGCAGACGTCGGGATCAGCTCGGCCGGCAGCAGGTAGGCCGCCATCGATGCCACGTTGACGATCGCGGCGCCGTCGGTCGCCGCCCCGTAGAACGCCTCGTCGACGTTGAGCGTGCCCAGCGCGTTGGTCCGCATGACGTACTCGGCGTCACCCATGCTGGGGCTCACGCCCGCGGTGTGGATCACCGAGACAAGCGTGCCGAGTCTCGACACCGTCTCGAACAGCGCGTCGACGGCCCGGCGGTCCGTCACGTCGCAGTTGACCGCGGTGACGGCCACGCCGAGGTATTTCAGCGCCGCCGCCGCGCCGTCGAGCCGGTCCTGCCGGACGTCGCACAGCACCACCGCACGGTCCTGACCGACCACCTTGGCCGTGGCCAGACCCATGCCGCCCGCGCCGCCTGTGATTAACGAAACCGCAGTCATATGTAAACCTCCCTCGGACATTCAACACTGCGTGCGATCCGTGGGGAACGGTCCGTCGGTACTTTCGAGAGATGTCAGACAACCCGGCCGAAGCGGTCGAGGAGGCCGCGACCCCGCCGCGCCGATCCCGCGGCCGCTGGCGCCGCAGTGCGGTGGTGCTCGCCGTCATGCTGCTGCTGTTCGGTGTGCCGTGGTCGACGCTGGTGGTCGGCGGCGCGGCCTGGCCGACGGCCGTCGCGGTGGCCGGCACGCTCGTGTTCGTCGCGGCGTTCGCCGGGCTGCCCGTGGCGATGATGCTGGGACACGGCCCCGCACGGCGCGACTGGGCGGCCGTGCTGGGCGATGCGCTGCTCGGCGCGGCGTGGGTGTTGTTCGTGTGGTCAGTGCTGGGCCAGCTGTTCGAGGTGGTGCTGCTGGCCGCCGGGGTGGCCGATCCGACCCGTTCCCGGCTCGTCGCCGCCGTGGTCGTCACCGTGGCCGTAGGACTGCTGGCCTGGGGTTACGTCGAGGCGATTCGGGTGCCCCGGGTCAAGAACCTGGACGTGGCGATCCGGCGGCTCGGCCGCGGGCTGGACGGCCTGCGCGTCGCCGTCATCACCGACACGCACTACGGCCCGATCGACCGCGCCCGGTGGTCGGCGGGCGTGGTGGAGCGGGTCAACGAACTGGACGCCGACGTGGTGTGCCACGTCGGCGACATCGCCGACGGCACGGCCGACATCCGGGAGGCGCAGGCCTCGCCGCTGGCCCGGGTGCGCGCCAGGTCGGCACGCGTGTACGTGACCGGCAATCACGAGTACTTCAGCGAGGCGCAGGGCTGGCTCGACTACATGGAGCGAATCGGGTGGGATGTGCTGCACAACCGGCATGTCGTGGTGGAGCGGGGTGGCGACCGGATGGTCGTCGCCGGGATCGACGACGCCACCGCTTCGGGTTCCGGGGTGTCGGGGCACGGCGCGGACCTGGATTCCGCGCTGATCGGCGCCGACCGGTCGCTGCCGGTGTTGCTGCTGGCGCATCAGCCCAAGCAGGTCGTGCATGCCGTGCGCGGCGGGGTCGATCTGCAGATCTCCGGTCACACCCACGGCGGCCAGATCTGGCCGTTCAACTTCCTGGTGCGGCTGGAACAGCCCGTGGTGCACGGGCTCAGCACGCACGGCGACCGGACCCAGCTGTACACCAGCAGGGGCACCGGGTTCTGGGGGCCGCCGTTCCGGGTGTTCGCGCCCAGTGAGATCACCGTGCTGACGCTGCGCAGGTGTTCGTCGGACGACGATCAAGCGGCGAGGCACGAGCCGCGATGAGGAGTCCGACCATGAAATCCAGTCGGACGACGATCAAGCGGCGAGGCACGAGCCGCGATGAGGAGTCCGACCATGGGGTTAGGCAAGATACCTGCGTGTCCTCTTCGCTGGGCGACGTGCTCGCCTCCATGCAGCTCGACCAGGCCGGCCCGGCGGCGTTCGTCGGCAGGCAGCTGCCCGCACCGGCCAACCACATTCTGGGCGGCCACATCTCCGCGCAGGCGCTGCTGGCGGCCAGCCTCACCGCACCCGGCCGCACCCCGCACAGCGTGCACACCTACTTCCTGCGACCCGGCGACTCCCGGCTCACGGTCACCTTCGATGTGGTGAATCTTCAAGAAGGGCGCACCTTCTCGGCGCGCCGGGTGACCGCCCGCCAGGGTGACGAGATCCTGCTGGAGGCCATGTCGTCGTTCAAGTCGAGCACCCCGAGCGCCCGACCGGTCACCTACCAGCCCCGGTGTCCCGAAGTGGCGCCACCGGAATCACTGCCCCGGGTGGCGCCGCACTTCGCGGAGTCCGACGAGGTCACCAAGGGCCAGTGGGCGAGCCTGCGCTGGTTCGAACGCCGCATCGTCGACGCCGCCACCGACCCGCCCGCCCGGTCCCGGATCTGGTGGCGCCCCGACGGCGAGGTCCCCGACGACCCGGTGCTCACGGCGTCGCTGGTCGCCTACCTGTCGGCGGTGACGTTGACCGAGCCGGCCTACGCCGCACGCGGCGGCGTCACCGTGTCGGCGCAGCGCGACCATTCGGTGTGGTTCCACGCCGCGGCCGATCTGTCGGACTGGCTTCTCTACGAACAGTCCTCGCCCAGCAGCGCCGACACCCTCGCACTGGCCAGCGGGACGATGTTCAACCGGACCGGGGAGCTGGTGTGCACGGTGCGCCAGGAGATGTACTTCCCGGCTTCCCGGCATTGACGTGGCGGGTCAGCCATGGCATCGCGGACGGCTCAGTGAGGAGCAGGCCGCACGCCTCGCTCGCTGTCTTCCCGGTACGCGTCTTCGCGCCGATATGAGCTGGGACCTCGCCGGCACCGTCGTCCTCGACGTCGACTCCGAGCGCGGCAGGGTTGTGATCAAGGCCGGCGGATCTGGCAACCACCACGTAGGTCGCGAGATCACCGCCTTTGAAGCGTTCACCGAATGCCTGGCCAGCACCGGGCACGCCGCCGACCTGTTGCATTGCGACCGGACGGCGAACCTTCTCGTCGTGCGATATCTCGACGGATCGTTGGTGATGGGTTCTGTCGCAGAATCAGCACCCGAAACCTATCGGCAGGCGGGAAGGCTGGCCAAGATCTTTCACGGCCAGGCCCGACGCACGGACCCTGATTGGGATGCCGCAGCTGTGACGAAATCCTTGAACTGGCTTGACAAGCCTCATCGAATCGCGCCGCGCATCGCCGCGCGCCTTCGAGGCATCCTGACGGGGTATCAACCGCGCGAGGTGGTCGTGGTGCCCACTCACGGTGATTGGCAACCCCGGAACTGGCTGTTCGACGGCGACACCGTCAAGGTCATCGACTTCGGTCGTTTCGCTTGGCGACCCGCCGTCACAGATTTCTGTCGGCTCGCCGCCCAGCAGTGGCGGGACGACCCACGGCTGGAAGACGCGTTCTTCGCCGGATACGGCGGCGACCCGCGAAACCCAGAGCAATGGCGGATGGCAACCGTGCACGAAGCGATCGGCACCGCCGTCTGGGCATATCAGGTCGGCGACGAGAGGTTCGAGCGCCAGGGCCACCGGATGGTCGCAGAGGCCTTGGAGCTTTTCTGAGCGCGAAAGTCAGCTCTCGGCAAGCTCTTTGAGATTCTTGACGGTCTTGTCCATGATGCGGCCTACCTGGCGTGCGGCCACCCGGTCGGCGATCAGGCCGAGCAGTCCGCCGGGTGCTTCGTAGGACAACCGGAACGTCACCTTGGTCCGGCCCTGGCCGTTCTCGCGCAGCCGGAACCGGCCGCGTAACCCCACGCCGGTGATGCCGATGAAAGCGAGATCCCGCGCCTCGTCGAACTCGGTGACTTCGACGACCCCGCCGATCGGGACCGAACCGACCTTCCAGTGCACGGTGTAGCGGGACCCGACGCCGACCGGACCCGCGGTGACGATCTCCCACCGCTCCAGGCTGGCCATGAACTCCGGGTAGCAGCCGGGATCGCTGACGTGCTTCCACACGATGTGCGGGTCGACGTCGACGATCACGCTTCGCTGCAGCCGCATCCGCCTGCCCCCCTAACCGATCACCGGGAAGCGGCGCTCGGCGGCCAGCCGGTCGACCGCCGACTGGAGCGCGCCCTCGACCCTGTTGTGGACGGTGTCGTCGTCCCCGGCGGCGATCTCTTCGGGCGCGATCGGGTCCTGGACCTCGATGGTGATCTTGGTCGGCAGGGGCAGCCGCGGAACCATGTCGCTGACGGCGAGTCCCCACGGGGGAGCCAGGAGGATCGGGACGCTCTTGAGCCGGGCGATCTTGTCGACCATCAGCAGCCTGGCCAGCCACTGCCCGCGATCCAGGAACAGCGCCGCCTCCTGACCGCCGACGCTGGCGATCGGGACGATCGGGACACCCGCCTCGCGGGCAAGCTTCACGTATCCCTTACGCCCACCGAAGTCGACCTCGTGACGCTTCCACGACGGCCGGAAAACCTCGTAGTCGCCGCCTGGATAGACGAGCAACGCGCCACCGGACTTCAGCGCCAGCGTGGCGTTGTCGTGGTTGGCGGCGACGGTGCCGAACTTGCGCAGCGAACCCAGACCGGGCATGGACACCACCAGGTTGTGCGCGAGCTGATAGAACGGCCGCTCCACCCCGAAGTAGGAGCAGAACGCCAGCGTGAACACGAAGGTGTCGGGCGGCAGATTCCCGCCGCTGTGGTTACCGACCAGCAGCACCGGGCCGTCGGGCGGGATGCGGTCGAGCCCGCGGACGTCGGCACGAAAGTACAGCGACGCCAGCAGCCACAGCCCGGGCAGCTGCTCGCGGATGTAGTCGGCGTCGCGCTGATCGAGGTCGGCCTTGGGCACCCGCGCGCCGACTTCGCGTTTGGCCCATTCCAGGACATCGCCCAACCCCGCCATGGAAGGGCTATTGACTGCGGCGGTGTTCGGCAAACCTGGCAGGCTGGACCCGATGTCCGCGCTGATCGATGACCTGTCCGCACTGCGCGCCGCCGGCGCGGACTCCGACGAGCTGTTCGCGGGGTTCGCGTTGTGGGCGGAGTCCAACGGCACGCCGCTCTATCCCGCGCAGGAGGAGGCGCTGATCGAACTGGTCAGCGGCTCCAACGTCATCCTGGCCACACCGACCGGGTCGGGTAAGTCGCTGGTGGCCACCGGCGCGCAGTACTTCGCGCTTGCCGGCGCGGACGCGAGGAGCAGGAACAACCAGAGCCGGCGCAGCTATTACACCGCCCCGATCAAGGCGCTGGTCAGCGAGAAGTTCTTCGCGCTGTGCGAGGTGTTCGGGGCCGCCAATGTCGGCATGCTGACGGGCGACGCCGCCGTCAACGCCGACGCGCCGATCATCGCGTGCACCGCGGAGATCCTGGCGAACATCGCACTGAGGGAAGGGCGGGATGCCGACATCGGGCTGGCCGTGATGGACGAGTTCCACTTCTACGGCGACCCCGACCGCGGCTGGGCCTGGCAGGTGCCGCTGCTCGAGCTGCCCGACGCCCAGTTCCTACTGATGTCCGCGACCCTCGGGGACGTCACGTTCCTGCGGGAGGACCTGACCCGGCGCACCGGCCGGCCGACCGCGCTTGTCGCCAACGCCGAACGTCCGGTGCCGCTGTACTTCTCCTACGCGACCACGCCGATGCACGAGACGATCCAGGATCTCGTCGACACCGCGCAGTCGCCGATCTACGTCGTGCACTTCACCCAGGCGTCCGCGCTGGAGCGGGCGCAGGCGCTGATGAGCGTGAACGTCAGCACCAAGGAGGAGAAGGCGGCCATCGCCGACCATATCGGCGCGTTCCGTTTCTCCACGGCGTTCGGCTCGACGCTGTCGCGGCTGGTGCGGCACGGCATCGGGGTGCATCACGCCGGCATGCTGCCCAAGTATCGCCGGCTTGTCGAACAGCTCGCGCAGGCCGGTCTGCTGAAGGTCATCTGCGGCACCGACACTCTCGGCGTCGGCATCAACGTCCCGATCCGCACCGTGGTCTTCTCGGCGCTGTCGAAGTACGACGGCACCCGCACCCGGCTGCTCAATGCCCGCGAGTTCCACCAGATCGCGGGCCGCGCCGGGCGGGCCGGTTTCGACACCGCAGGCACCGTCGTGGTCCAGGCGCCCGACCACGAGGTGGAGAACCTCAAGCAGTTCGCCAAGGTCGCCGACGATCCGAGGAAGCGGCGGAAGTTGGTGCGGCGCAAGGTTCCCGAGGGCATGGTTCCGTGGAGCGAGGCGACGATGAAACGTCTGGTCGACGCTGTGCCGGAGCCATTGACAAGCAACATGAAGGTGTCGACGGCAATGATCCTCGACGTCGTCGACCGCCCCGGTGATCCGTTCGCGGCGATGCGCCGGCTGCTCACCGACAATCACGAGCCGCGCAAGCGGCAGCTGCGCCTGATCCGGGAAGCGGTCGGGATCGCGCGGTCGCTGATCCAGGCCGGCGTCGTGGAGCGGCTCGCCGAACCGGAACCCGACGGGAGGCGATACCGGCTGACCGTCGACCTGCCACCGGACTTCGCGTTGAACCAGCCGCTGTCGACGTTCGCGTTGGCAGCCATCGACCTGCTCGACTCCACCTCGGAAAGCTATGCACTGGACGTGCTTTCGGTCATCGAAGCCACACTGGAGGACCCACGCCAGATCCTGGCCGCGCAGCTGAACAAGGCCAGGGGCGAGGCGGTAGCGCAGATGAAGGCCGACGGCATCGAGTACGACGAGCGCATCGAACTGCTCGACGACGTCACCTACCCCAAGCCGCTGGCCGAGGTGCTGGAGCACGCCTTCGCGGTGTACCTGCAAAGCAACCCGTGGGCGGCCGACGGCAAGCTCTCGCCGAAGTCGGTCGCGCGCGAGATGTGGGAGCGCGCCTTCACGTTCCGCGAGTACGTCAGCGTCTACGGGCTGACCCGCTCGGAGGGCGCCGTGCTGCGCTACCTGTCCGATGCGTTCAAGGCGCTGCGTTCCGGCGTGCCTGCCGCCGCGCGCACCGAGGAGCTGACCGACATCGTCGAATGGCTCGGTGAGCTTGTGCGACAGGTGGATTCGAGCCTGCTCGACGAGTGGGAGCAACTGACCAGTCCGGACCAGCACGCTCGGCCTGCCCCAGAAATGCCAGCGGTTCCCGCGCGCCCGCGGCCGCTGACCGGCAACGAGCGGGCGTTCACGGCGATGATCCGGAATGCGCTGTTCCGCCGGGTGGAGTTGTTCGCCCGCGAACAGTGGGAGGAACTCGCGGCTCTCGACGGCCGGGCCGGGATGTCGGCGCAGGAGTGGCAGGACATCGGGGACGAGTACTTCGACGAACATGACGACGTCGGCACCGGCGCCGACGCGCGCGGCCCCGCATTGCTGATCTTCGATCGCAGGCGCGACGTGTGGCGGGTGCGGCAGATTCTCGATGATCCCGCCGGGGACCACGACTGGGGGTTCGAGGTCGAGGTCGATCTGGCGGCCTCCGACGAGGAAGGCACGGTTGTGATGCGGATGGTGGACGCCGGGCGCTTGTGATGGCTGTCTCTGTACGCGAAATCACAGGTCAGCGGGTTGATTTACGTAACCGTAACACGGACCATGGAAGGAGTCCGGCCGGTGGGCGATCCCCGATCGCGCCGGACCCTAAACACAAGAATCAGGAGTACCCGTCATGTCTTTCGCGCAGTACCGTGCCGCCCGCCAGGTCGCTCGTGATCGGCGGCGCCTGTACGCGCGGATCGCGGCGATGCCGCACTCGACGGTTCGCGACGAGCTGGTCGCGGTCGCGCAGCGCTACGAGCGCACCGCGCACTGACGCAATCCTCGATTCGATTCAGTACCGCGCGACCTGCTCGGCGTAACCGTCGAGCAGGCGCAGCGATTCGTCCCGCGGTTTGGTCGGCAGCAGAAGGTTCAGCTGTCCGAACCCGAGATCTTCGGCCGCTTGCCAGTATTCGGGTTTGACCGGGGTGCCGAACATCGACAGCGGGACCTCGTGGCGGGCACCCGCCCGGATCTGATCGACCCGCCGCCTGAGGGTGTCCACCGGCAGCGGGTTGGAGATCCAACCGGCCTCGTGACGGATGATCCGCTTGACGGTGGCATCGGAGTCGCCACCGATCAGAATCGGCGGATGCGGCTTCTGCACCGGCTTGGGCCGCAGATACGACGCGTCGAAATCCACATATTTGCCGTGATATTCGGCGGGTTCGGCGGTCCACAGCGCCTTGATGGCCTCGATGCGTTCGTCCAGCAGCGCGCCCCGCGTCTTGGGATCGGTGCCGTGATGGCGTAGCTCCTCCAGGTTCCAGCCGGCCCCCACACCGAAAACGAAGCGGCCGTTCGATATCAGGTCGATGCTCGCGGCCTCTTTCGCCGTGATGATCGGATCACGCTGGATCAGCAGCGCGATCCCGGTGACCAGCTCGATGCTGGTGGTGACGGCGGCGGCCGCGGCCAACGTCACGAAGGGGTCCAGCGTCCGGTAGTAGATCGACGGCAGTTCGCCGCCCAGCGGGTACGCCGACTCCCGGCTCGCCGGGATGTGCGTGTGCTCGGCGACCGCCAGCGAGCCGAAGCCCCGGTCCTCGACCGCCCGTGCCAGCGCTACCGGGTCGATGGTGGTGTCGTTGACGAACGTGGCGATACCGAATTTCATCTGCGCTCCTCCGGTGGTTCAGGCGCGGGCGACGTCCCGCCGAAAGAAGGCTATTCCCCGGCGGGCAAACCACCTGTATCCGGATCGATATCGAAGTTTGCCCCTTCAGTCACATGGGTAACTTCAGTCACAGCGCTCAGACGTCGGCGCTCTCCACAACATCAGAGAAAGAAACGAATGGACCATCGCCATGAACACCGTCCTGTATTTCAGCGCCAACGGCGCCGTGTATGAGACCCGCGCGTACACCAAGGCCGACATCGACCACCTCATCCAGGACCAGGGCCTGCACTGCCTGACCAGTGCCGACAACCAGTTCGACTTCTGGTTCAGCCCGTCCGCCCACGGATGCCAACGCCGCACCAACCAGTTCGCCACCGAATTACTGCTGGCGACAACCGACTTCACCGCAAGGACCGTTCCGCTGCTGCGCGGAGGCGTCGTCGTCGCCACCCACGACGGCGACGGAGATCTCGACGGTCTCAGCTGGCAGCAGCTCGACATGCTGGCCCGGCACACCCGCTCGGTGTCCAGGCGCGATGAGCGGGTGCTGCGCCGGCGAGTGGTCCGCGAGGACCACCGGCTGCGGCACGAAGCCGCCACCTCTGCGCCCACTTTCGTCAGCTGCGCGCGTCCGCGCACGCCGGTCCGGCTGGGTTGACGCCCGCCGCGACAGGGCCATTCCCGCCCGACGAGAATCGGCCCCCCGCTGACGCAGGGGGCCGATAGCTCACCTCGTCACTCGGAGTCGGTGTCAGAACCCGCATCCGAGTCGGAGGACGAGTCCGCGGCGCTCGACTCGTCGTCAGCGCCCGCATCGTCCGCGTCGTCGGCGGCGTCCTCGTCCGCTGCGCCGGCGTCCGCTCCCTCGGTCTCGGTGGTGTCCTCGACCTCGTCGGCGATCTCGTTCTCGACAACGTCGTCAGTGGTCTCGTCCACCACCGGATCTGTGGTGTCCTCGGCCTCCGGCGTCGCCCCGGGCTCGGCGGGCACCTCGGTCTCCTCGTCGGCCACCGCACCGGCCGCGGGGTCGGTCTCCGGCGTCTGCTCGGTGGTGGACGACACCGGGGTCACCTCGGCGGGCGTTGCACCCGGCACATCCAGGGTCACCAGCGCGGAGGTTGCCGGCGTGGACGTGGACGTGACGGCGGGAACGACCGGCTTCTTCAGCGCGGCGGCGATGGTCTGCGGGAGCTTGACGAACAGCGCGTCGAGCGTGCCACCGGCGGAGAACAGACCGGGGAAGTTCTCCGGGCTGTAGATCGGGTTGCCTTCCTCGTCGTGGCCGAAGTACGGCTTGTACCCGTTGAGGAAGGCGCCGGTGATCAAACCCGGAGCGTTGACCAGCGCGGTGAACGCATCCTTGAGGTTGCCCTCCTTCACCGACGCGAACACGGTGTCGGCCACGTTCATCGCCGCGAAGAACGCGGTGATCGGCGGCGACATCAGGCCCTTGGAGATCGTGATGATGTTGCCGCGGGTGATCAGCGAGTCGTAGACCCGACCGACGGCGTCGAACATCGCCTTGGGGATGGTCAGGAGCGACGTCAGCGGGAAGGCCAGATTCTCCATGGCGACCAGCGCCCAGGTGTTGAGCTCGACCAGCGCCTCGGTGAACTGCCCGGCGGCGAGGAACTCGCCGGCTGCCTGCAGTCGCACCGGAAGGTTGGTCAGCGAGCGCTGCACGCCCTCTGCGGCGCCCACGAGGCCGGTGCCGCGACGGGTGCCCGCCTCCGCCGCCGTCATACCCCAGATCGTCTTGAGATGGCCGACCTGGTTCTCGCCGATCTGGTTCAGGATCGGGAACGGGTTGTTCCACAGCGCGGTGCCGATGGCGCCGGCCTGCGTGAACGAGTTGGTGAAGACGTTCTGCCACACCAGCAGCGGGTTCTCCAACACCGGGTTCGTCGAGGCGGTGAGCTGCACCGCGGCCTGCCGGATGTCCGGCATGGAGTTCGTCGGCGCGACGGGGTTCACCGCGATGGCGCCGGCGCACACCATGGCGGCGCCTGCCACCAGGTACTTGTTCACTCGCGAAGCCGACTTCACGTCAAGCGACCGAGTGGCTGCACCGAACGCGACCGGAAGTGCTTGTTGCACGAATACTCCTTAGGACTGGTCATGGGCCCCCTTGGGCTGCTCGAAACTTAGCTGAGGGTTTCCTAAGTATCAATAGGGTTGCCTACCCTCAGTTAGGTTCGCTTGTTAGCTGACTTTTGCTGTAGCGGGCTTTGTATCGGCATACGCAATGTTCAGCACCGGTGGCGTGCGAGGGCTGATTTTGCGCGATGGTCAAAAAAGCGCCGTAGAGGTCTGCACAACCCCGAACGGCGCTACGGTCGGGGCGTGGATTTCCAGGAGTACCGCGCTCAGGACGCGACCGGACTGGCCCGACTGGTGGCCGAGAAACAGGTGACCGCCGACGAACTGCTGGCCCTGGCGCAGGCGCGGGCCGCGCAGGTGAACCCGCGGATCAACGCCATCGTGCGCGACGTCCCCGCCGCACCCGCCGGTACCGCCGACGGCCCGTTCGCCGGGGTGCCGTTCCTGATCAAGGACCTGGCACAGGATTACGCGGGACTACCGAGTTCGCGAGGGTCGCGCGCGCTGAAGTCACTGCCTGCGGCCGAGCACTCGACGATCGTGCAGCGCTGGATCGACGCGGGACTGGTCATCTTCGGCAAGACCAACACCCCCGAGTTCGGCGCCAAGGGAATCACCGAACCGGTCGCCTGGGGGCCGACGCGCAATCCCTGGGATGTGACCCGGACTCCTGGCGGCTCCTCCGGCGGGTCCGCGGCCGCCGTCGCAGCCGGCATCGTGCCCTGTGCCGGAGCGAATGACGGTGGCGGGTCGATCCGTATCCCGGCGGCGTGTTGCGGGTTGGTCGGGTTGAAGCCCGGCCGCGGACTCACTCCGATGGGACCGGAACTCGGTGAATCGATGCACGGCTCGGCGGTGCAGGGCGTCGTGTCGCGCACCGTCCGTGACACCGCCGCGATGCTCGACGTCATCAGCGGCGGGGAACCCTGGGGGCCCTTCACCCCCGGAATGCCCAACGCGCCGTTCGCTTCCTGCGTCGGACAGGACCCCGGCCGGTTGCGCATCGGGGTCCGGGTTCCGACCGCGATCACCCCGGTGCCGCACCGCGAGGCGTTCGCCGCCGTCGAGGCGACCGTGCAGACACTCACCGACCTCGGACACCACGTCGATGAGCTGCCGCAAGCCCCGTTCGACGACGCCGCACTGGCCCGTGAGTTCCTGCTCACCTGGTTCGTCTACACCGCGTGGGAGCTCGCCGACGCCAAGCGGCTGACGGGTGCGGGCGACGACGCCTTCGAACGCGACACGCTGATCCTGGCCGCCATCGGCCGGGCGACGAGCAGCGTGGACTATCTCGATGCCGTGCAGCGCCGTCACGACCACACCCGTCGGCTGACGAGGTTCTTCGACTCGTACGACCTGTTGCTGACGCCCTCGCTCGCCACTCCCCCGCCGGCCATCGGGGAGTTCGACCTTCCGGTCGCGCTGCAGAAGGCCTCGGACGTACTGCTCAAGACCCGCACCGCGCATCTGTTGCGGTTCACCAAGATCGTCGACGACATCGTGGACAAGAACCTCGGTTGGGTGCCCTACACGCAACTGGCGAACATCACTGGGCGCCCAGCGATTTCACTTCCTCTGCACTGGACCGAGGAAGGTCTGCCGCTGGGCGTCCAGTTCGTCGCGCCGTTGGGTGGCGAATCGCTGCTCATCCGGTTGGCCGCCCAGCTCGAGCAGGCGATGCCGTGGCGAGACCGCGTCGCGCCGGTCTGAGTCAGGCCGGATTGAACAGCCGCGGCTCCCACCAGGCGCCGCTCTTGAACCGCTCCAGGCTCTTCGCCGCGGCCAGCACGCCGAGGTCGGCCAGGGGTTCGACGACGATCACCAGCAGGTACGCCGCCCCGAAGAGCGCGACGCTGCTGACGGCTTCGGCGGTGAACCCTTCGCCGTAGAGCGCCCAGAACGTCACCCAAGACACGATGCCGGCCTGATAGGTGGCCGAGAGTGTCAGCGCCTGACGGTATTTCAGGTCGACGTAGCGGGTGTTCGGCGCGATGGTCCTGCTCGCCACGTACTGCAGCGCGAACAGCGGCACCAACAGGGTGGTGACGTTCATGCCGTACTGCGGAAGGTCGAAGGGGGCGAAGGCCGTGCCCTGGACGAGGAGACCCAGCGCGAGTCCTGCGGCCGCGGGTGCCGCCCCGAACAGAAGGAACAGAGTGGAGCCCAGGATCAGGTGGACCTCGGACACCCCGACCGGGTAGTGCGGGAACACCTGGAAGAACACCAGCACCAGGGCGGTGGTCGCCGCGGATCCCAGCATCAGCGATCCCGCGCCGCGCTCCTTGACGTGGTTCCACGCCGCGTTCAGTGCGTAGGCACCGGTGCCGGCGGCTGTGGCATAACTGAGGACGATCTTCGCGCCGTCGACGACTCCTGGCTCGATGTGCATCGTCGTACCTTTCTGTTCGGGGGTCAGTGGTGGTCGTCGGCGACGGCGTGGTCACCGTCGTCGGTGGCAAGGGGCTTGGTCAACAGTTCCCGCTGTTTCACAACGTGTTCCAGTGCCGAGACCCAGTGGTCGTAATACTGCCATTCGCCGCGGCCGGGGTCGGTCGAGGTCTCCCAGGCGCCGATCGTGTCGATCAGGCTCTGCTGGAATTCACTCCACGGGTAGTGCCCGAACTCCGACAGTGCCAGCGCAAGGCCGAACGCCCTGCGCTGCCACTCGTGGTCGAAGGACGGGGCAGCCTGGTCGGTGGTGCAGGTGCTGTGGAGTGTCATGCCGGCTGCCCCGCCAGTGCCACACCGATCATCGATTCGGTGGTGACCAGGTCCATCAGCTCGGCGTCGGTGAGATCTTCGGTACCCGAGGGCCTTTCGGGAATGACGAACCACCGTGAGTGTCCGCTGGAGTCCCACACCTTGATCTCGGTGTCTTCCGGCAGTGCGACACCGACCTCGGCGAGCACCGTCCGGGGTTCGCGGGCGGCGCGCGCGCGGAACACCGGATCCTTGTACCAGTAGGGCGGAAGTCCGAGCACCGGCCACGGGAAGCACGAGCACAACGTGCAGATGACGACGTTGTGCACGCCGGGAACGTTGGCGACGGCCTGCAGGTGTTCCCCCTCGGCCCCGGCCATACCCTCCGGCAGGTCCAGTTCGGCCAGCGCGGCCGGGGTGTCGTCGACCACCCGCGCCGCGAAGTCCGGATCGGTCCACGCCTTCACCACGATCTTCTTGCCGTTCAACGGCGTCATCTCGGATTCGAAGTAGGACAACACCTTTTCGACGGTCGCAGCGGTGATGACGCCCTTTTCGATCAGCAGATGCTCGAGCGCGGCGACGCGGTCGGCGCTGGACTTCTCCCGATCGGCCGGGTACGCGAACTGGTCTGTCACTGGTTCTCCTCGACGGGTTGCAGGTATGCCTCGAAAAGCTCGGCGTAGAGGGTGTTGGCGCCCGGTTCGGCGCGCACACCCCAGAGTTCGTGCGGCGTGAACTCCACGATGTAGATCGGCATCGGGTCTCCGATGCCGTCTCCGGTCTCGACGAAGTAGCCGTAGTCTCCTTCGAAGATGCGTTGCACCGTCCCGGTCCTGGCGCGCAGATAGCCGGGCAGCCGGGTGTGCGCACCGGCGGGCACATCGGTGATGCGCACCTTCTGCCCGACGGCGAACCGCGGATGCGCGACGTCTCGGCGTGGGCTGTCGCCGCGACGTAGGTAGTCGATCACCTGGTCGTCGATGGCGTCGCCCGCGCCGTCCGGCGAAGGGGCGGCGGCGCCGACCGCGGCGGCGAGCTCGTCCTCGGACACATAGCCCTTGTCGATGAAGAACTGCGTGATGCCGCCGAGCCACTTCTCGTAATAGCGGAACTTGAAGTAGTCGAACGGGTTCATGGCTTCCGCGCCGGTCCGCAGATCCGCCCAGGTCCATTCGTCGCGGAACGCGGTCGGCACCTCGGCGATCGGGTACTCCGGCAGCGCGGACCCCAGATGGTTGCTCAGCCCCATCATCGCGACATGGATGCCGAAAATCCGCTTCTCCCACTCCTCGACGAAGACCCTCTTCTCCAGGGTGAGTGGCTGCGGCAGCCCTTCGAGGCCACCGAGATTGTGCTGCAGTTTCATGCGGTCGCACCTTCCGTGTCGGGGCGCTCCGCCGGCGCCGTTCTCGTCATCACGTTCGCGAGGTACTCGGAGACGATGCCGAACGTCGCGCCCAGCACGCAGGCGCACGCCGCCACCAGGCCGGGGTGGGAGATGCTGGTCGCGGTGACCAGCTGCCCCGTCCCGGCGACCGTAGACACCGTCGACGCGAACCCGACCACCACCGCGGGCGTGGTGGACAGCAGCCCCACCCAGGAGGCCTGAACCATCAGCGCGCTGCCGACACCGACGGCGATGGCGGTGAACGTGAGTCCGCCACCCAACAGATGAGCCACATACAGGCTCGCGCAGGCGATCACGACGCCCGTGAGGTTGGAGCACACCGAACGCACCCAGCCGGCGGGGCCGCCTCCGACGAAGAAGAACGACGCCCATGCCAGGAACACCACCCAGATGGGGACGGTGACGACGGTGGCGGTGAACGCCACCGCCACCCCGCCGAGCACACCGATGCTCAGCGTCAGCGCAGACCGCGAATCCATAGATTTCCACCTTGTTTGATCGACCTGTTCGCGAATAACCCTGATCTGACGGTGTTTCCAGCACGTAACGCCGGTTTTTCGGCCGGCGACCGACATGGACATCCTTGCTCCGGAACAGGACATCCGACCGACCCGGACATGTAGTGGACAAATTCGGACATCGCCACGCACGCCGCCCCCGCACCGGCCACGCTGACGCGATGAGCATCCCCGCCGACGGCCGGCCACGGCACATCGCGATGGTGGTGTTCGACGGTGTCCGGACGCTCGACCTGACCGGACCTCTGGAGGTTTTCGACGTGGCGCAGGCACTCGGCTGCCGCTACTCGATCGGCCTGTACTCGAGTTCGGGCGCCACGTCCGTGCGGTGTTCCTCGGGGCTGTCCATCGATGCGGCACCGGCCTCGGTGGCAGCCTCGGAGGTGGACACCCTGCTGGTGCCGGGCGGCGAATGTCTGGTCGCCGGCGGGGTTCCCGCGCATCTGCGCCGCGCGATCCGCGCGCTGGCCCCGGGCGCGCGCCGGATCGCCTCGATCTGCGCAGGTTCGTTCGCACTGGCCGCGGCCGGTGTGCTCGACGGACGGCGCGCCACCACCCACTGGCGGCACCTGGACACGTTCGCCCGCCGGTATCCGTCGACACGCGTCGAACGCGAGTCGGTCTACACCCGTGACGGTGAGACCTGGACATCGTCCGGCGGTACAGCGGGCATCGACCTCGCCCTGGCACTGGTCGGTGACGACTTCGGAGCCGCTGTGGCGCAGGAGATCTCGAAGGAAATGGTGGTGCTCGGCAGACGAATGGAAGGCCACCCGCAGATCTCAGCCGCGGCACGCACACCGCGCCCGAAGCATCCCGAACTCGAACGGCTGATGGCCACGGTCGTCGTCAACCCGGCCGGACACTACGAACTCGAGACGGTCGCCGCGCAGCTCGGGCTCAGCCCGCGCCACCTTGCCCGGCTGTTCAAGGCCCAGGTCGGTGTGACGTTGCGGGAATACGTCAACGAGGTCCGCCTGGAGAACGCTGTCGCTCTGGTGCTTGCGGGCGAGTCCTTCCACGCCGCGGCACAGCGCAGCGGCTTACGGTCCGGCGCGCGGGTCCGCGACCACCTCATCGCGCGGCGGACACCCGCGTAGCTCTACCGGTCGATGCCGGTGGTGCGGAACCGGCTCCGGTACGTGCTCGGCGAGATCCCGAGATTGCGGCGGAAGGTGCGCCGCATCGTGTCCGGTGTCCCGAACCCCGCCCGCCGCGCCACCGCGTCCTGACCCTTGTCCCCCGTGGCCAGAAGGACTTTGGCGGCTTCCAGCCGGGCCTGCTCGACGAACCGGGCCGGCGTCATCCCGACCTGTTCCCGGAACATGCGCACCAGGTGCCGTTCACTGACGGCGGCGCGCGCAGCCATGGCCGCGATGGAATGGTCGGCGCCGGGGTCGGCGACCACCGAGTCCACCACCGCGCGCAGACCTCCCGTCGCCGGCAGTGTCGCTTCGGCCCAGACGCTGAACTGGGCCTGTCCGCCCGGCCGCTGGAGAAACACCACCATCCAGCGCGCGACCCGTCGCGCCACAGCAGGGCCGTAGTCGCTCTCGACGAGCGCAAGCGCCAGGTCGATACCGGCAGTGATACCCGCACCGGTGATGAACGGACCGTCCTGCACGAACAGCGAGTCCGGATCGACCATCACCTTCGGATAGGTGCGGGCCAGCGTCTGGCAGTGCGCCCAGTGCGTGGTCGCCCGGCGGTTGTCGAGCAGCCCGAGCGCGGCGAGCACGAACGCGCCGGTACACACCGACGCCACCCTGCGGGCCCGCGGCGCGAGCTCACGCACCATGGCCATCGCATCGGGTACCGAATCCGGCGTCGGCTCTTCGGGGATGTCATGGATGCCGGGCGTGAAGTTGAAGTCGGCGGGCACTCCGCCGGGGACGAGAAGCGTGTCGATCGACTCGGGAACCTCGGACAGCGGCAGGTCCGCGTTCAGCTGCGCGTACGCGGTGGTGCCCACGGCCCCGCCCGTGGGTGAGGCCAGGAGCACGGTGTAGCGGGCGCCGAAGTCGTTGGCCCGGGCGAAGATCTCCAGCGGTGCGGCGACGTCCTGCAGCGTCACCTTGTTGTAGAGAGCGAACACCACCGTCCGGGAATTCTCGGCCACGTCCTGCTGCCCTTTCCCTGACCCCCTGAGCGCGGGTTCAATGTAGTGGGTTTCTGTTACCGCAGGATTGCAAGTTGGCGCCCCGAGCAGGAGGAGCACCTGATGGCCGACCCCGCCGTCGACCGCCGATCGATCCCGACGTTGCTGCTTCCGCTCGCCGTCAGCCTGGCGACCGCAGCCACCCTGATGGTCAACTATCTGGCCAACGGGTTACCGATCAACGGGCAGACCACCGGCGATGTCACCCGCCGCTTCGAGGTCTACTTCGTCCCGGCCGGCTACGTCTTCGCGATCTGGAGCGTCATCTACGCCGGGTTGATCGCCTACAGCGTCTATCTGAGCCTGGCGCTGGCCCGGGGACGCCGGGACAGCGGCGCGGCCCGAGCGATCGCTCCCCTCTATCTGCTGACCGCGCTGGCGAACTGCTCCTGGCTGTTCGCCTGGCACTACAACCTCTTCCCGCTGAGCATGCTGCTGATGGTCGTGCTGCTGGGCACACTGATCGTGATCTACCGCGTGCAGGCGGCGCGGCCGGCGCTGTCGACCGTGGAGCGCTGGACCGTGCATATCCCGTTCCGGGTCTACCTGGGCTGGATCTCGGTGGCGACCATCGCCAACGCGACGATCACCCTCGACGACGCCGGATGGTCCGGATTCGGTCTGTCCGAGCCGACCTGGGGCGTGATCATGGTGGTGGTGGCTACGGCCCTCGGATTGACGATGGGTATCGGTCACCGAGATATCGCGTATGCGGTGGTGCTCATCTGGGCGTTGGTCGGCATCGCGGTACGCCTGCACGACACCGCGCCGATCCTGATCGCAGCGCTGGCGGGGGCGGCGGCACTGGGGTTGTCGCTGATTTTCGTCGCACGACGACCACGGCTGCGCGACGCCGTCTGAGTCCCCCGGCCGGGTGGGCCCAGCAATTACAGAGCGAGCGCTCTGTTACCGTTGCCCGGTGCCCCGACCTCGAGTCATCGACCTCGATCACCTGATGGACGCGGTTGAACAGCTGGCCGCGGACGCCGGGCCCCGTGCCGTCACGATCCGCGCGCTCTCGCAGCGCACGGCGATCTCCAACGGGGCGATCTATCACGCGTTCGGATCACGCGGTGGCCTGCTCGGCCAGGTGTGGCTGCGTGCGGCCCGACGCTTCCTCAGCGAGCAGCGGTCCGCCGTGGCGCGGGCGCTCGCCGACGGCGTCACACCGGAGACTGCGGTCGAGGCGGTGGTCGCCGCAGCCCAATGCCCGGCGACGTTCCTGGACGGCCATCCCGCCACCGCGATGTATCTGCTCGCGCTACCCCGCAACGAGCTTCTCGGCGCGCGCGACGTTTCCGATGAACTCGCCGACGACCTGCGCGGCCTCGACGGTGAACTCGCCGGCCTCTTCATCGAACTCGCCGAGCACATGTGGCGCCGTCGCGACCGGCACGCGGTCGCCGCGATCCGCGCCTGCGTGGTCGATCTGCCCACCGCACTGCTGCTTCGTGGGCAGCATCCACCGGACCCGGCGGCCCGAGACCGACTGACCGCCGCCGTGCGTGCGGTCCTGGCACTCACGCCGCCGACCTCGAGAAACACACCCGCTCACTGAAGGAACATCATCATGCAAACAGAGACCACCCCCAGCGCCAACCTCAAGATCTGGAACCGACTGCAGCACCTGCCGCTCGGCAAATGGATGTTCAGCCGGGCCGTGTGCCTCAAGGCTCCGTACTTCCGCACCATCCACCCCGCCATCGAGGAGCTGCGTCCGGGCTACTGCCGCGTCACGGCCCCCAACCGGCGCGGCGTACACAACCACCTCGGTACCTTCCACGCCATCGCATCGTGCAACATGGCCGAGCTGGCCGGCGGGATGATGACCGACGCCACCATCCCCTCCACCCATCGCTGGATCCCCGTCGGGATGACCGTCGAGTACAAGGCCCAGGCCAGGACCGCCGTCACTGCGATCGCGCACCTCCACTCGATCCCCGAATTCGGTTCTGAGCCCATCGATCTGACCGTGCCCGTCGATGTCAGCGACGAGAGCGGCAACATCTTCGTCACCGCGCGCATCACGATGCGGATCACACCGCGCCGCTAGGCCACCGCCGCCCCACAGATACTGCAGTTCTCGAACTGCCGCCGCCTCCACCGCGCGACCCACCAGGCTTACCCCAGAGCAGAGTCGGCGAACCGCGACGGAATAAATACCCCCTGGGGTACTGTAGAAAGATACCGAGTGGGGTATTCGAACCGGTATGGAGGGAGATTCACATGTGTTACGCCGTCCAATGCCCGTCCTGCGGCAAGACCACCTGGGACGGGTGCGGCCAGCACGTCGACGACGTGATGCGGTCGGTCCCTGCCGCGCAGCGGTGCAGCTGCGCGCGCGAGACCGAGGCGCCCCGCAAGACCGCAGGTCGGTTCTGGCGCCGCTAGAAGCGGATAGAGGAGGCCGATGGCGGTGCCGCTAGGGCTGGCTCTCGGTGCGCTGATCGGCGTGCTGCTGGGGCTGCTCGGCGGCGGAGGGTCGATCCTCGCGGTCCCGGCGCTGGTGTACGGGACTGGACTGAGCATCGGTCAGGCGATTCCGATCTCGCTGATCGTCGTCGCCGCCGCCTCGGCCGTCGGGGCGCTGCCCAGGATCCGCGCCGGTCAGGTGCGGTGGCGGATGGCGGGCATCTTCGCCGCCGCCGGCATCCCGGCGACCGTCGCAGGCAGCGCCGTCAGCAGGCACCTGCCCGAACCGGTGCTGATGATCGGGTTCGCGGTGGTGATGGTGGTCGCCGGCATCCGCATGCTGGCAGACCAGGGTCACACCGGCACCGCGTGCGAGATCCGCGGCGGGCAGGTCGACTGGCGGCGCTGCGCACCCCGGTCTATCGGCGCGGGCCTGCTGGTCGGCGTGCTGACCGGGCTGTTCGGTGTGGGCGGCGGATTCCTCATCATCCCGGCGCTCGTCGTGGTACTCGGGATCGAAATGTCCACGGCGATAGGCACTTCGCTGCTGATCATCGTCGCCAACTCACTCGCCGGCCTCGTCTCGCATCTCGACGCGGTCGGCGGCAACTGGAGCATCACCGCGGCATTCGTGGGCGCCGCGATGGCCACCTCACTGGTGGCCGGGCACTTGGGCACCAAGGTCGACACCGACCGCCTGCAGCGCTGGTTCGCCTACCTCGTCTTCGCCGTCGCCGCGTACGTGCTCGTCGACACCATCATCTTCCGCTGACAGCAAAGGAGCAGACATGGACATCTCGATCATCGAAACCTCAGGACTCGGAGACCGCAGCTATCTGATCAGCCAGGGTGGCAGCGCCGTGGTGATCGACCCGCAGCGCGACATCGACCGCGTGCTCGCACTGGCCGACGAGCGCGCCACCCGGATCACCCATGTGTTGGAGACCCACCTGCACAACGACTACGTCACCGGCGGACTGGAGTTGTCCCGCACCGTCGGTGCCGAATACGTGGTACCCGCCGTCGACGGCATCGGCTACCCCCACCGGGCGGTGACCGACGGTGATGTCATCGACGCCGGGCCGATGCGGTTCGAGGTGCTGCACACCCCCGGCCACACCCACCACCACGTCAGCTACGTGCTGCGCGACGACACCGGCGCCGTGCACGGCGTGTTCACCGGCGGCTCGATGCTGTTCGGCACCACCGGCCGCACCGACCTCGTCGCGGCCGAGGACACCGAGGAACTCACCCACGCGCAGTTCCACTCGGTGCGCCGACTCGCCGATACGCTGCCCACCGACACGCCGGTCTATCCGACACACGGTTTCGGCAGCTTCTGTTCGGCCACACCGGCTTCCGGTGACGAATCGACCATCGGCGAACAGCGGCAATCCAATCCGGCGCTCACCCAGGACGAGCAGAGCTACGTCGACGAACTGCTGGCGGGACTGTCGGCGTATCCGACCTACTACGCGCACATGGGCGTCATCAACCGCGAAGGACCGGCCCCGGTGGACCTGACGCCGCCCGCGCCGATCGACCCCGCCGAGCTGCGCCGCCGGATCGAGGCCGGTGAGTGGGTCGTCGACCTGCGCAACCGCACCGCGTTCGCCGCGGGGCATCTGCAGGGCACCCTGGGGTTCGAACTGTCCGGATCCTTCGTCAGCTATTTCGGTTGGCTCTACGAGTGGGGTGCCCCGGTGACACTGATCGTCGAGTCGCCCGACCAGATCGCGGAGGCCAAGCGGGAACTGGTGCGGATCGGGGTGGACCGACTCACCGGTTCGGCGACCGTAGACGTCGACACGCTGCGCGCCGAAGCACCCCTGGGAA
>Ga0172382_10000900_pt1 | contig 55084 bp, 40 predicted proteins | sample Leawel138RmetaG_FD_122245 | JGI IMG/M metagenome (GOLD analysis project Ga0172382, IMG submission 122245) | Leachate microbial communities from a municipal landfill in Southern Ontario, Canada - Leachate well 138R metaG | ecosystem: Engineered > Solid waste > Landfill > Unclassified | place...
AGTGCTCCCAGACTGAGCTGGTTGCTGCACGCGTCTGAACGTGATAAAATTCAATCGGCTTATCAGATTTTGGTTGCCAGCAGTTTGGACAAGTTGAACAACGACACGGGAGACATATGGGATAGTCAAAAAGTCAAAACCGACCGGTCTGTTCAGGTTCCCTTCCAGGGAGATGAACTGGGATCATGTACCCGGTATTACTGGAAAGTGAGGATCTGGGATGAAAACGACAAAAGTTCGGGTTGGAGCGAATCGGCTTTTTGGGAAATGGGGTTACTTCATCCGGACGACTGGAAGGGAAAATGGATCGCTTATGACAGTGATCATGCGCCCCTTTTAAGGAAGGAATTTGAGATCGGCCGCGAAGTAAAGGATGCCCGGGTTTATATCAGCGGGATCGGCTACTGTGAGTTAAGCATGAACGGGGAGAAAATTGGGGATCATGTCCTGGATCCCGGTCAGACCGATTACGAACAGCGCACTTTTTACGTGGTTTACGATGTGACTGAAAATATAATCCGTGGAACTAATGCGATCGGTGTGATGCTCGGCAATGGGTGGTACCACCAGACTGCCGTTAACCACGGGAGATATGGCTGGAAGGATGTGGATTACGGAATTCCCCGGCTGCTGTGTCAGGTGCATCTTGCCTATGCTGACGGAACCCGGGAAATCATTGTTTCCGATGAAACATGGAAGTCATCCTCCGGACCTGTTATTTTTAACAACGTATATGCCGGTGAGCGGTACGATGCCCGCATGGAACAGGACGGATGGGATACCGGCGGCTTTGACGACAGTGGATGGGGAAAAGCAGAACCTGCAGAAAGTCCCGGGGGCACGCTGGTATCCCAGAAAATTCCCCAGATAAAAAGAATAAAAACCATTCAGCCGGTTCATATCAGCAATCCGCGTCCGGGGGTATACGTGTATGATATGGGACAAAACTTCTCAGGCTGGGCCCGGCTGAGACTGAAAGCCGATAAGGGAACTGAAATTCAGTTACGGTTTGCCGAATGGCTGGAAGAGGACGGAATGATCGATCCTGCAAGCACGGGTGTATATGCAACGGGAGTGGTACAGACCGATACATACATTTGTAAGGGGGAAGGTACGGAGATATGGGAACCCCGGTTTACCTACCATGGATTTCAATATGTGGAAATAACCGGTTTCCCGGGCATACCGACCAAAGAAAATCTGGAAGGAATAGTAGTGCATACTGCACTGGAAGAAACAGGGGAATTTGAATGTTCTGATTCCATGGCCAACAAGCTGCATCAAACCGCTTTATGGACCCTTACGGGTAATCTGCACAGCATTCCCACCGACTGTCCCCACCGGGAACGGTGCGGATGGCTGGGCGATGCTTTTCTGATAGCTGACATGAGCAGTTACAATTTCGACGCAGCCCTATTCTGGTCCAAGTTCATCCGGGATATTGAAACCTCGCGCAGGGACGGTGTACCGGTTAACATCTCACCCGGCCGGCGTTTTGGGGGACAAACCCCTGACTGGGGCGCTGCTTTCATTAAACTTCCCTGGACCCTCTATTTATTCTATAATGATACCTCCATCATTTCTGAACACTACGAAGGGATGAAATTTTTCATGGATTACATGGACCAGATCGCTGAAAACGACATCATCCACAAAGGAATTGGCAGTCTTTTCTCTCCGGGACGCATCATGCCCCAAGAAACACCGCCGGCATTTACCTCTACGGCATTGTACTTATTCTGTTCCGAAGCAATGGCCCGCATGGCCAGGGTAACCGGACATGAGGAGGATGCATCCCGGTATGAACTTCTTTCCCGGAAAATCAGGAAAGCATTCAACGGTAAATTTTATGATCCGGCGGGAAAAACTTACGGAGGCCAGGAGAAGAATGCCCTTGCCCTTGCTTTCGGACTGGTACCGGAGGGGGAGGCAGAAGCCGTTGCACAAAGCCTTGACCGCGATTTGAGAGAAACCCATAACGGACATATTGCCACCGGCATCTTTGGCAGCAGATACATTCATGCTATGCTTGCCAAATACGGATACGGGGAAACACTGAAAAACATGCTGCATAAAGAAACGTTCCCGGGCTATGGATATCTCTTTTCCCGCGGGGCAACCACATTCTGGGAAAACTGGGGCGAAGAGAGCTTTGAGGACCGGGAATCACATGGTGACACCCGGTCGAAGAGCCATCCGTTCCAGGGCGGATTCACCGCGTGGTTTTACGACGGGATAGGAGGAATTAATCCCGATCCCGGAAACCCGGGATTTAAGCATATCATCTTACGCCCGCAATTTGTCAATTCACTGGATTGGGCATCAGCAAGATATAACTCCATTCACGGCCTGATCTCAAGCAAATGGGAAAACACCACTGACGCGTTTATATGGAAAGTATCTGTACCCGTAAATACTACTGCAACCATCCATATTCCAACGGATGTCAGGGACAATGTCCTGGAAGGAAACACCCTGGCTTCAAAAGCGAACGGCGTAACATTCCTCCGGGTCGAAAACGGTCAATGTGTATATAAAATAGGCTCCGGGGATTATCTATTTAAAGTATCGGATAGATGATTGTTGGACTAAAAACAATAACAAAAAAAACAATAACCAATGAAAGGAAAATTTTCCAGACGTAATTTTTTACAAACAGTTGCCATATCCGCATCAGGAGTTGCATTACCGGCTTACGTAAATGCATCCGGCAGTCATACCGAAATTTCAAAAGATGAGTTGGCGGGTGAACTCCCCAAACGCAGATTGGGGCGAACAAACCTCATGGTTTCCTGTATCGGATTCGGAACAGGCTCACGATACTGTAACTGGATCGCAAAAGATGCAATCCTGCAAAAACACATTGACTATGCCATAAATCTCGGCATTAACTATTTTGATGCTGCCAGATCCTATGGTAATGGCTTGGCAGAGGAAAGATACGGTAAGTTTCTGACGCCAAAATACAGATCCCGGATTATCCTGACTTCAAAATCACAGAAACGAACATATGACGGTGTTATGAGAGACATTGAGACATCATTGACAACCATGAAAACTGACCACCTGGATCTTTATTTTATGCACGGCATTGATCATGTTGAACAAGCCGATGCTCTGCTAGAACCTGATGGAGGATACAAAGCATTTTTAAAATTGAGAGACGAAGGAACGGTAAAGAACATTGCATTTTCATTCCACAAATGGAATGAAGCCTCACAGAAGTGCCTTAAAGAATTTGATGTTGATGCAGTGATGTGCCCAATCAATGCTTCGTTGAACAGCGGTTGTGAAGAACATCTCATACCGCTTGCATTAAAAAGGGATATCGGCATCATTGCAATGAAAGTACTCGGACAAAATGCACTTATCGGGAATGTTTCAGGCGATGATCTTGTTCGTTTTTCCTTGAGTCTTCCCATAGCCCTTGCCAATATCGGAATGGATGGTTTTTCCCCGCTTCAGGCATGTGTCAAGATAGGCAGAGAGCCCGTTCTTACTGATGAAGAGGCCAGAAAAATACATATTAAACTTGATTTCGATCCGAAGATTACCCGTCTCCCCTATTTCAGTTGATTATTTTTTATAAATTTGTAAAAGGACTTTCTGCAAAACGATTAGATCTATGGACATTGAAATCTACAAAAATGAGTTATTGATAGAGGTGGATGAGATAAAAAAGCTAATGGATCTATCTTCTAATCTTTTCAACATAAGAACTGCATTCATCTATGCTATTGATGCCGAGGAGTACACCAAGGAAATTGCCGGCAACATGGGCGACTACCAACCTTTTTGTCAGATTATTCAGGAGGAACTGAGACACAAGTGCATTGCCTGTGACCGCGATAAATTTCAGGAAGCACGAGAAAAGAGGAAGCCTGTGTTGTATAGGTGTTACAATGGTCTATACGAAATGTTTCTTCCCCTGTACATAGAAAATATCCTGGTAGGTTACCTTCATTTTGGCCAGGTTAGATCCGAGGAGGATTACAAAAAAATTGAGATTGAATGTTCACTTGATAAGCACACTAAAGCCGACCAGCTTGAAAAGTGTTACAATTCAATGGAGATCATCCCCAAAGAAAAACTAATTCTTATTGCCGAGCTTTTTCAAAAATTTTCAGATATCATTTTAAAGAATAAACTGGTTCAGATCAAGGAAGCGAAACCGGAGTATTACTTAAAAAAGTATGTGGAAGAAAACCTGGATAAGCCCATTGATGTAAGATCAGCTGCCGAGCATATTGGTCGAAGTCCTTCATTTGTAACCCACAAATTCAAAGAAATTTACGGGGTTACATTTCATGAATATTTATGTCGGTCGAAGATTGAGCATGCAAAAAAACTGTTACGAAAATATTCCATTTCCGAGACCTATCAGTTTTGTGGATTCAACAATCGTTACCACTTCAGTAAAGTTTTCAAAAAGATAGAAGGTGTCACACCTCATGAGTACCAGTTATCGATCCAGGAAAATCCAAATTAGATATTTGTAAAAAAATGCATTTCACGTTATTCATTTGCCGTTTTTCCCCAGGATGAACCTGTCGTATAGGAATAACAGAACAGCGGCCAGAATGCTGATTCCGGTGAAAAGAAACCAGATATTGGAAGGATGGTAATTTTGCCAAAGAAACCGGGTCAATTCTTCGGTTGTCATTCCCATCTGAGTAGCTGCACCAGTCAAAAAATCATTTTTTGTAAACGCATCCGATATTTCAGGTAAATGTAATTGGCGCAGAGCCATTTCTTTTTCCAGAAGGAACCATTTATCGGCTATTCGTTCAAAAATTCCTCCCGACAACCAACCTGAGAGGAAATGTCCTGCAGCAATAGGAAGAAACGATGTTCCCATATATAATGCTTTTTTATCGGCGGGAGCAATAAGCCCGATATATTCAGTGGTTTTTGGGGAACTGGCCATTTCACCTAACCCAAAAACCAGTACTCCAAGCAGAACAAACCAGCTATTTTGACTGGCAAACATCATGCCCACTCCGCAGGCGAGTACCAGCATACCTCCCATCATGGCAGTAAGTGGTTTATATCTCATCACAAATGTGGAAACAAACAGCTGAAAAATGATAATAAAAAAAGCATTCATACTGGAAAAAGTAACAGCAGAGATGGTTCCCTGCTCTGTGCCTATTGCCAGGGCAAATGAAGGAAATTCGTCATAAATAGCCTGATAAATCATGCGTGTATCTACCCATTGATCCACAAAAACAGGAAAAGTATAATAGAGCTGGTTAAAAGCAGTCCAGAAAAGGGAAAGAATGCCAAGGAACAAAAGATACCTCCAGTTTTTGAGGGTGGTACCGATGTTGATCAGGGCCTGAAGGATATTTGCTCCCAAGGAGCCATTCCCGGCTCCCCTGACCGGTTCATGAAAAAACAGAATAGTGATCAGATAATTGACACCAATGGCTAAAATAGACATATAAAACACATAATCCCAGCTTTTATTCAACAACACTCCAGCAATAAAAGGCCCAATAAATCCACCAATGTTAACCATCATATAAAAAATACCAAAACCGATGGAAGACGTTTCCTTATTGGTTGTCCGTGAAATCATTGCGGATATGATCGGTTTAAAAAACGCCCCTCCAACACTTGTCCAGATGAATGCAAAAAACAACCAGCCAAACGAGTCAAAAGAACTAATCATGTAATAACCACTGGCATAAATAATAAATGAAAGAATCAGAATTCGTCTGTATCCCAGTTTGTCGGCTATGGCACCGGTGAATAACGGCAAAAAATAGAGCAACATGGATCCAGTGCCCATGATCAGCCCTTTTTGCGCCTGAGAAAAACCCAAGGCCCCTGTATCCTTTGAATTCACAAGATATAAAGCAAAAGCCATATAGAAACCATACCAGGCCCATCGCTCAAAGAGTTCGATGATGTTCGACACCCAGAAATTGGTATTGTATTGTTTAATAACCTTATAAAATGACATAACTATTGAATCAACCGGTTAATTTTCTGTTCACTTTCTTTCGAACCAATAAAAATACGACTATATGCATAGGTAATACAATTATTAGCTATTCATTGTTTTTTAAAAGAATATTTTTTAACTTTCTAGGCATAAATAATTACAAAAATGAAACGAGCATGATGATTTTTCACTCCAACGGGTTGGATTTAATAATTTGCGAGTTCCATCTTATTCCTTAGAGACTGTTTTGATTTTGTTTTTTAGAAATATTTTGATCTGTTTTTTGCTCAGACAAGGCAAAATTGACGCGAATAGCCATAGCTATTTAAGGAAATTTTGCAGCAATATGAGTGAAAAAGACGCAAAATAGAATAAATGGATAAGTTTAAAACAGTCTCTAACCTGTTTAATTCATAAAAAATATTTTTGAATTGGTAAAGTGTTATTTGCAAATGATTTATAATACAGATGAACGAAAAACATTTTTCACAAGTGCTTTTATTTCAATGCATCTGCTTCGTTGCGAAACCCTTGAAATAGATAACTATGCCTGCGGGTTCCGGCGCCTTGCATCTGCATCAAACTAAACGCATGAATTAAACAGGCTAAGTAAACTAAAAATTTTAATGAGATGAAAAAATTTAGTACGCTTTTGGTTTTTGGTATGGTATTCTTCTGGAGTTGTATCTCTCCTTCTGATTTTGAAAAATTAAAAATTGAGAATGAGTGCCTGAAAAAAAGAATTATGGAGCTTGAAGCTGACAAGATCCATCTGAATGAAAAATTCAATGCACTGATGGTAGAGAAAAGGGTTCTGGAGTACAACGGGCAAGAAATCAGTTTTTGCACGGAATCACAAGCAGTTCAATACTTAAAGGATTATTATAACTTCTTCCGAAAAAACTATACATACAGAAATCCTGTGATCAAGAGATCCTCTGACAATACATTTATCATTACCCTGGAAGAGATAGAAAGCACAAATGCTGAAGCAACGCAAGACCAATGGGTATCAATTGTTTGGAGTTTACAGGTTAACGCGAACGGAACATATATATTTGAGTAATTACTAAAAATCTTTATTCTGTTCTCCCTGTTATCAGAAATTGATTTTTATATTTGTCTGAATTGATTTTGGGTAATGTTATGGATGATCTGTTTTTGTCTTTCTGATCCGCACAATCCAAATAAAAACTGAAGGGGTGTAGCATGGATAAGACTACACAAATGAATTAGAATAAAAAAAATGACATTTGAAGCCTGGATAGTCCTTACGGTTCTTCTGTTTTTGGTAATCGCATTTCTGATGGAAGCCATGCGTCCCGGGCTCATTCTTCTCAGCGGTGCTGTAATTTTCATGGCTACAGGCATTATTACCGACAGGGAACTCATTGCAGGTTTTTCGAATGATGGTCTGGTCACCATTGCTGTTCTGTTTCTGGTCAATGAAGGGATCAAACAATCTGGATTAATGACTCGTTTGGCCAGGGCTTATCTTCCCCGCAAAAAAAATCCGATGACCTTCCTGCTTCCCCGGCTGATGGTTCCGGTTGCATTTTTTTCTGCTTTTCTGAACAATTTGCCGATTGTGGTAAATTTTGCTCCCATACTCATCCGTTGGGCTGAGATCATGAAACTTTCTTACAAGAAATTTTTAATACCCCTGTCATATGCGGCCATTTTTGGAGGCATGTGCACACTTATTGGCACTTCTTCCAATCTGGTAGTTCACGGATTAATGCTTGACACAGGGAATGGCGGATTTCATCTGTTTGAACTGGGGAAAATCGGTCTTATCATTTCGGGCTTTGGCTTTATCTACATGTCAGTTTTTGGTAACTGGATTTTGCCCGGGGAGAAGATCAAGTTTCAACAAAAGCCTCCTGAAGGAAAAGATTATTATTTTAATTTACAATTGACCAAGAACAGTGCTTTTCAGGGCAGAGAGATCATTAATAGCCGGATTGAAGGTCTTCCCGGATTAGAAGTTCACTCCGTTGCCCGAGACAATAAGATAATCTGTCCGCAAAATGCGAGCATCAAACTTCACTACGGCGACGACATGCTGGTTACCGGCAATTCTGACAGGTTAAATTATATCCTGGGGCATAAAGAAATCAAGCTCAAAGGGATGGAATATTTAGGTCATGTGAAATCAGCGGATCTTAAACAGTATGAAGTTGTTCTGTCTCCTCGTTTTCCATGGTTAGGTCAAACAGTTACTCAATTTAGCTTCTTTGAGCAGTTTAATGCTATAGTGCTGGCTATTCACCGTAATGGTGAACGTATAACCGACAACCTCAATAATTTGAAGCTAAAGGTTGGTGACAATGTTGTTTTGCTTGCTACAGAAAAATTCAATGAAACCTGGGGATCATCCCAGATGTTTTACCTGGTGAATTACATGCGTGATTTACATCAGGACAAAGGGACCACAGTAAAGTGGCTTGCGCTGATCATTCTCATGTCTATGGTTGCAGCCATTGTAATCAATGAGCTCGTCTCCTATGGTTATGGTATGCGGTTAAATATTTTTATATATGTAGCTTTTGCCGCCATGCTACTCATCTGGTTAAAAATCTTACCCCAACAGAATTATACGAAGGCAGTCAGTTGGGATTTGATTATTTCCATAGCCTCTGCTTTTGCCATCAGTAAAGCCATTCAGAACTCAGGGGTTGCCAATCTGCTGGCAGTTGACGCCATAAATATTGTCAGGTCTATCGGGCCTTCAGGAGTGCTGGCCATCATTTGGCTCATTACTTCTGTATTTACAGAGATCATCACCAACAACGCAGCTGTAGCCTTGGTTTTCCCTATTGCTGCCATGGCTGCTCAACTGTTGGGCGTCGATTCCAAGCCTTTTTTTGTGGCCATTGCCATTGCCGGGGCATCAAGCTTTATGACTGCACGGGGATACCGGTCGAACCTGGTCATTAAAGCCATTGGAAAATACTCAGCCGGAGACTTCCTCAGGATTGGCATCCCGATGCAAATCATTGCATTCATTTTGAGTATTTTACTGATACCTGTTTTCTGGAAATTTTAATATCACTATGCCTGACAACTGCCATCCTCTGGTCATGTATTCTGTTTTTTCTTACATAGGGAAAAGTTTCCCAGCCCATTCACCTGCCCGGTTGGATCCCGGAATTCCTCCTTCCATGAACCTGAGGTTTTAAAGAACAACAGATCACACCAATCATCTAATCCGGATCAGATTACTGGTTCTTTTTCTGTTGCAAAAGGTTTTCCAGATAAAACATCTCATCCCGGAGTCGTGCAGCCTCAATAAAATCCAGTTCACGTGCAGCAGCTTTCATCTGCTTTTTAGTTTTCTCAATTGTTTTTTCCAACCCCTCGGCTTTCATGTACTGTACCACCGGATCAGCAGCGTAATCGGGCAGGTCTGACGGGTCATATTCAGCATGTTTTTTACCGCTCCGGAATTCATAACCTATCATTTCACGAGTAGGTTTAATGATTGCTGTTGGGGTGATATTGTTTTCCAGGTTGTACTTCATTTGTTTCTCCCGTCTGTAATTAGTAGAATCGATAGTACGCTTCATAGAATCCGTTATTTTATCGGCGTACATGATTACCTGTCCGTTTAAATTCCGGGCAGCTCTTCCTGCGGTTTGTGTCAGGGAGCGTTCTGACCGCAAAAATCCTTCTTTATCGGCATCCAGTATGGCCACAAGAGAAACTTCCGGCAGATCAAGACCTTCCCGCAGCAAATTTATCCCAACAAGCACATCAAAAACTCCCCGCCGCAACTGCTCCATAATTTCCACCCGCTCCATGGTATCCACATCTGAATGGATATAACGGGTTTTTACCCCCATTTCCTGCAGGTATTTGGAGAGTTCTTCAGCCATTCGTTTGGTAAGTGTAGTAACCAGTACACGCTCATTGTTTTCGGTTCGAAGGTTAATTTCATGCATCAAATCATCTATCTGATTGGTGCTGGGTCTGACATCTATTACCGGGTCGAGCAAACCAGTGGGTCTGATCACCTGTTCAACCACGATCCCGTCACATCTGGCCAGTTCATAATCTGCAGGAGTTGCACTCACATAGACCACCTGATTCACCAGTTCCTCAAATTCTTCAAACTTCAGCGGACGATTATCGATAGCTGCCGGAAGGCGGAACCCAAACTCTACCAGGGTTACTTTCCTGGAATTATCTCCTCCATACATTGCTCTGATCTGGGGTAAGGTTGCATGACTTTCATCGATAATGGTTAAAAAATCATCAGGAAAATAATCCAGTAAGCAAAAAGGCCGGGTGCCGGGGTTCCGACCATCAAAATACCGTGAATAGTTTTCGATACCTGAACAATATCCCAACTCGCGCATCATCTCCAAATCATACTCCACTCTTTCCAGAAGGCGTCTGGCTTCCATTTTTTTTCCAATACTTTCAAAGTAATCAATCTGAGCGACCAAATCATCCTGTATCTGTCTGATAGCACGTTTCATCCGGGACTTGGTTGTAACAAAAATATTTGCCGGATAGATCACCACCTCTTTCATTTCCTCAACAGGTTGACCAGTGAGTGGATCAAACGAGATAATTTCCTCAATAACATCTCCCCAGAAAACCACTCGCACAGCGGTATCGGTATAAGCCGGAAAGATATCCACTGTATCCCCTTTTACCCGGAAGTTTCCGTGGAGGAACTCAATCTCACTTCGAGAATAAAGGGCATCTACCAGTTGGTGGAGCATCGCGTTTCTTGGCAAGGTCATGCCCTGTTTCAGACTGGTTATGTTGGCATGAAAATCTTCCGGATTTCCAATTCCATACAAACAGGATACAGAAGAAACAACTACCACATCACGCCGTCCTGACAACAACGATGAGGTTGTACTTAACCGTAATTTTTCAATATCCTGGTTAATGGACAGGTCCTTTTCAATGTAGGTATCCGTAACAGGCAGGTAGGCTTCGGGTTGATAGTAATCGTAATACGAAACAAAATATTCCACCGCATTTTCAGGAAAAAACTGTTTCATTTCACTATACAGCTGTGCTGCCAGTGTTTTATTATGGCTTAAAATTAATGTTGGCTGTTGTACCTTTTCTATCACATTGGCCATAGTAAACGTTTTCCCCGAACCCGTAACTCCAAGCAGAGTCTGGAAACGTTCCCCATGCTGCAGTCCTTCCACAAGCTGACGAATAGCTTCAGGCTGGTCACCTGTTGGTTGATAATCGGATACAACTTTAAATTCCATTTCAGCGTTTTAAAAAGCTACTGCTCTACCCAGATCAATTTATCGGTATCATAACCCCGGCTTTTAGCCTGGGCAAGTATATGGTCAAGAATAGGTTGATCGGGAGATGGTTCACGGCTTAATATCCAGAGATATTTATCTGATGAACTTCCCAACAATGCCCACTGGTAATCTTTATCCAGTTCCAGCACGTAATAATCAGCATAAAAAAAGAGAAAAAATGACACTTTCAATTTACCCGGTGCTTCTTTATCCGGTTGTTTTGCTTTCCCTTTGGCAATTTTCAGCTTCCCATCGGGTGTATTTTTGTACCCTTGATTTAAAACCTCAATTTTTCCGTTTGGCAATAAGGTATAATTGGCAGTTACACGGATCAGGTTTCGCTCAAAAGAATGATCGAAGCGGGCAATTTCATACCAGGTACCCATATATCGATTCAGATCAAGTTTTTTTACTGTTGAGCTGTTAATCATAGCATCATTTTTAGATTGACATCCTCCGCAAATCCAGGGCACTAACAAAGAAAATAAAAGGATAGTTTTCCATTTGATTATTGACATATTTTTAAATTTTAGAGAATCATTCTGTTCATTCGACGTATCATCTCCAGGCACATTCTTCCATTATGGTAAGATGATTTCCAGCCATTAATCTTATCCATTTCCAGGGGCACAAGGTTTGCAGAGACCCCCCAGTGCCATTCACCATTTTTTCTGTCTACGATATAATTCCGGATAAATTTCCAACTTCTCAGGGAGGTTTTCAGAAATTTCTCATCGCCAGTTAACTGCCAGGCATTAAAAAATCCTACCACGGACTCCGCCTGAGGCCACCAGTCGAACTGCCTCAGCATTGTATCATTTTCTTTCTCATAATACAGACCGCCAGTTTCATGAAAGCCCTCATTACGTGTCACTTCGGACATTTTCAGAGCAATCCTTTTCACCTTTTCCATTAACTCCCTATCTCCCAGCGTCTCTGCGGCTTCACAGAGCATCCAGCTTCCCTCGATGTCGTGACCATAGGAATCTATTCCGGATCGTAATGTCCAGTCGGCATCAAAAAATAGACGAAAATGAGCACGCTTTGGGTCTATTATTTTATCAAGAAAAAGGTTAATAAGATGGTAGAGTTTGTTTCTCGACTCTTCAGTTTTCCAAACACGATAATAATGGGTATACGCTTCCAGGATATGAAGATGAGTGTTCATTGTTTTTTTCACATTGAGCTCTCTCGGGCTCAGGCGTTGATCTTCTATATCCTGCCAGTTGTCCGTCATAGCTTCAATATACCCATCATATTCAGGATCATATCCAAATTTCTCCAGAAGCATAAACATCGAATGAGCCAATTGTTTCACCCTGTTTTGAGGAAAAGCTGCATCATACTCAGCCAGTGCATAAATAAAAAAAGCCTCTGCATAGAATTGTTTTTTTGTATCCACCGGTTTGCCATTCGGGAGAACGCTCCAGTAAATCCCTCCGTTTAGCGAATCCCAGAATGTTTCCTGCAGAATTCGGAATGCTTCATCGGCTATATTTTTATAGAGTTCCTCAGGATACAGCTTGTATACAGCAGAGAAAGTCCACATGATGCGTGTTACAAACACAGCAGAAAGCGGTGCTTCCGGATCCTTCAGTCCATCGTGAGTAATCCTGCCGAAAAAGGTACGCCTGTGGGAATCATATACCTCTCTCCCCCAAAAATCTAAAATATGAGATTTCAGTTCATCCTCGAACTCTTTTTTCAGCAGGAGAAGAGTTGATTTATCCATGATCGGTTTTAAAATTCAGAATTTAGAAGAATAATTTTTGATCGTGGTCCGGATAAAATATTCCGGCATCGATTCTAACCCGGTCAAGTATCTCCATCAAATCCAGGCTCATCTGCCAGGTCATCCTATCACTTTGTATGAGGCCAGCCTCAAGGCATTTCATTACATGGTCAGCCTCATACAAGTATCCCAATCCATCGATGGATTCCGATTCCAGCGATACAGCATCCTCTCCATCCTTCTTCAGGGTAATATGTGTTGGGGTAAACCATCTTGGATTCAGAACCATATAACCTTTCTCAAACCAGTACTCGGTTTGGGTAGGAGAAAAACCAGCGAAGCTGGAGGTAAGATTAGCCATAGCGCCGTCCCTGTATTTAAAGATCATGCTAATGGTTTCTTCAGCTCCGGTGGAGCTGAAATCCGCAAATGTTTTGATGTTTTCTGGAATTCCCAAGGAGGTCAGCGCAGCAAAAACCGGATAGATACCAATATCAAGCAACGAACCACCCCCGAGTTTTACATTATAAAGTCGTTTTTCGGGATCATAGGGTCCTTTAAATGCAAAATCGGAACGCACAACTTTCAGTTTCCCCATCTCTCCGGACTTGATTATTTCCATAGCCTGAATAAAGCTGGGCTGAAACATGGTCCAAAAAGCTTCCATCAGGAATGTCTGGTTTCGTCTGGCAGCGAAAACCATATCTTCAGCTTCTTTTTTGTTTATAGCAAATGCTTTTTCACAAAGAACGGCTTTTTTATGTTCCAGACAGAGGATGGCATGGTCGTGGTGATGGGAATGAGGTGTAGCAATGTAAACGACATCCACAAGGGGGTCATTTACCAATTTCTCATAACTTCCATATGCCTTTTCAAAGCCAAACTCCCGTGCAAACTCTTCAGCTTTTTTTATATCCCGGGAGGCAGCAGCATACAACTTAGCGTGGGGTAATAATTTTAGATCGCTGCTAAATTTACGAGCAATTTTCCCGCACCCCAGAATAGCCCAACGAAATGTTTTGCTCATGGCTTATATGTTTTATATTCAACATGATAATCAAATTTATTTTACTGAAACCGGGAGGGATAAAAAGTGGTGTTTCCTCCTACATAATCGACAAATTTCTATCGATCAGCTCATTTATATTTTTCACGCTCTCCGCTGAACGGTAACCATCAGCAGGGGTGTTCATACAATAGTCGACCAGCCGGTCAACAGTAGAAGTTGCAACGTGCATTCGTGTATCGGATGATGCATAATAGATGAATACCTCATCCTTTTCATTTCGTATCCAGCCGTTTGCGAAGAGCACATTGGAAACATCTCCTACCCGTTCATTTCCCTCCGGTGCCATGAAGTATCCACCTGGGCGGGCAATTACTTTTGACGGATTTTCCAGGTCGGTCATGAACATGTACAGCACATACCTCAATCCTGCTGCACATCCGCGCACACCATGAGCCAGATGCAACCATCCCTTTTCTGTTTTCAGCGGAGCAGGTCCCTGACCATTTTTAAGTTCTTTAATAGTATGATATTTTTTCTCTTCAAAGATTATTTCTTCCGGAGCTTCAGCATGGGTAATATCGTCAACCAAAGCCCAACCGATTCCACCACCTCCGCCAACTTCAATAAAACCATCTTGTGGGCGGGTGTAGAAAGCATACTTTCCGTTGATGAATTCCGGGTGAAGCACCAGGTTTCTCTGTTGTCCATGATGAGAGATAAAATCAGGCAACCGTTCCCAGCTGATCAAATCCTTGGTGCGGGCAATTCCCCCACTTGCAGTAGCCTGAGATGTATCTCCCGGAGGAGCTGAGGGATCCTTTCGCTCAGAACAGAAAACACCGTAAATCCAACCGTCTTCATGTTGCACAACCCGCATATCATAAACATTAATATCGGGAAGATCAGTCTCAGGCATGATCAACGGACGTTCCCAAAAACGCCAGGTATCTATTCCATTTGGACTTTCAGCCACCGCAAAAAATGATTTTCTGTCCCAACCTTCCATCCTTACTACCAGAAGGTACCGACCATCCAGATAAACGGCACCACTGTTAAATGCAGCATTCATTCCTATACGCTGTAATAAATAAGGGTTGGTTTCATAATTCAAATCATACCTCCAGTTCAGTGGGGCATGTGCAGCTGTAAGTATCGGGCGTTTATACCGGTAATAAATGCCGTTATAGTTTTTTCTTACCGGTTTATTTCTCTTTACCAGAAAATTCTCATGCTCATTTTTTAATCTGGTCAGAAATTTATCAAATTCTTTTCTTGTTGGTTTCATTCTCGTAAAATTAATAGATTCTATTGTATTTCCAGTAGTTATAAAGTTAATCTTCCGGCAGTTTATTCCACCATGTTTTTTTCAGGATGACCCCACAAATAACAGTAATGATAATAGTAATCCAGATAGGCCAGGTATCTTTCAGAATGATATAAATAGGCAGGGCAACCAGGGTTGTTTGGGCGATGGTTCCTATCACGACGTTAAACATGTCATGTTTAAAGTTTTTATTGGGAACAAATTCAGGGTTTTCCTCCATCACTTTCTTTTTGATGGGGCCCCAAAATCCCCAGGGCCTGACATTTTTATAAAAATCCATCAAAACTCTTTCCTTGGTTGGTGGAGTCAGGAAAGTTCCCAGCAGTGCACCGGCAATTGAAACCAGAAGCAACCAGGGAAAATAATAGAGATCGAGAGTTTCAGAAAAAACATAAGGGAAAATCAACGCAGGAACAAGGCCGGCCACCATTCCCCAAAAGTATCCATACCCGTTGAACCGCCACCAATACCATTTCAGCACGTTAGAGACTACATAGCTTCCATATAAAGCTGAAACCATCCATTGCAAAACACTGTTAACATCCTGAGCAAACAGACCAAAAATTATACTGACAATCACTACTGCAACGCCGGTGATATAATTCATATTCCGGGTTTCAAGATTTGAAGCATCGGGTTTCACATAGCGTAAATAAATATCATTTACAATATAAGCCTGGGCAGCATTTAATGTTCCGGCAAAAGTAGAATTAAAAGCTGCCAGAAGTCCGGCTAATAAGAGGCCCATGAATCCAACAGGCACAAACTCGGAAATAGCTGATGGCAATATTTGTTCAAAATCGATTTGCCCTGCAACCATTAAATTCAGCTGATCGTAATACAACAGTCCTAAAATAGCAAAACCGGCAATCATAAAATACCTGATGGGCATCAACACAACAGAAACAAAACCACTCATTTTTGCTGCATCTTTTGCTGATTTTGTGGACAATATTTTTTGCATATCATAATTTGGTGCAGGTCCGGCGAGAGAAACTAATATCCCTTTAAAAACCATCATCATAAAGAAAATGGAAAAAAGGGAATATCCATCGCTTGCTATTTTTGCGTTGACTTCATCAATGATGCCCCGCCAGTCATAATCATTCAGATTCCATCCGAAGAATGGAGAATGCCAGCCATCAGGGACTACTAAAGTTTCAACGGCCAGTGCTTTCATGGCCAATATACCGATCAACAGGGCAGAAACTGTCATAATCACATACTGAAGCACATCGGCCCAAACAATACTTGACATACCTCCCAGTATCGCATAAAAAACAGCAAACATCGTAAATGCAATTCCATATATGTGGGGGACGTATGCCAGGGGAACTTCAAAAGGAATATAGGGAGCAATGATATCCCAGGGGATAAAGATCATAACAAATTTCCCAAGGCCTACAAAACCGTATGCCAGATATCCCAGACACATGATCAGGGCAAAAACTACCACCACTCCATGTGAAAGATTGCTATCGCGGCCTCTGCCAAACCGGGTATTTATCCACTCTGCACCTGTAGTCACTCCGGAACGACGTAACCAGATGCTTAGGAAAACCATTAAAAAAATCTGGTTAAACACAGGCCAAAGCCAGGGAATCCATATGCTTTTTAAACCATAAACAAATAGCAGGGTAACCAGCCACATCGTACCTGAAATATCAAACATTCCCGAAGCATTGGATAATCCAAGCATATACCAGGGGAGTTTATTGCCTCCCAATAAATAATTGGCCTTACTCTTTTGCGCTACTTTTTTTAAAATCAACCCAATAAAGACAGTCGACAAAAGGTAAGTAAAAATGATGACAAGGTCGATAGCTGTTAACTTCATGATAATCTGTTTGGTTTCCAACGTTAATACTATTCTTCAGGAAACTGGTTATTAATGATTTTTTGTAAAAAGCACAAGTTTACAACAAAATTTTGGGTTCAGTATATTTTTGAGGGGAAATTGTCAGGAAAAACAGAAGAAACATGTCATAAATTACTGGTCAGGAAGACTATACAAATCACTTATCGTTAGAGGCTTAAACAATATTTTCCGCTGTTGATCCACCAGAAACATGGTAGGTGTGGCATAGATATTATAATGTTGAGTCACCTGACCATCCCACTCCATCAAATCGGAAAGGTGGAGGAATTCTTCGATTTCCATACGGCTAATTGCTTCCTGCCAGTCTTTTTTTGAATGATCAAGAGAAATGGCAATAATTTGCATGTCGGAAGTATGTTTTTGCGCATACCATGTTTTGATCAGGGGAAGCATCTCCATGCAATGGGGGCACCAACTGGCCCAGAATATGATCAGATTATCAGGTTTGGCAACCCGGGAAAATGTTACCGGCTCTCCACGAAGGTTATTCAGAGTAAAATCAGGAACGACTTTTCCTTCATTCATTCGTTGTGCCTCCAGTTTTCTTATCCAGGTAGATTTTTCATCCACATTTTCACAATGTGTTGTCAGGTAATGATCGGCTATATGTTTCAGTACATTTTCCATGTTCAGTTTTTCAAAACCATTCACCAGGTAATTCAGAACGAATCCGGTCATCTTCCGGTCATCATTCAGGCTGGTAGCTTCCAAATGTTTCATGATTTCATCAACAGCCTTGATATAAGCATTCTCCCGCTGTTCCTGGTTAAAATCCCGCTGGTTATAAGTTACCAGATATCCAAAAATTTTATCAGTTAAAACCGATGAATGCATAAATGATTGATCAGAAAAGTCAATTTGCCTGAGATATTCCTGTTGAAAAAAATAATTTCGTTCCTTTTCGCTCAGGAAACCATCAAGAAAGGGCTCCCGGAAAATGGGGATCAGGCGGGAAGCAAACAGATTCTTATGATTTTCGGCTAACTGCAGGATAAAACGGTCATGGTCCAGCTGCAACTGATTAAACTCATTGGCCATTTTTGCCACCTGAGCTTCCAACTTTTCCGGCTTTTCAGATTCAGCTCCTGTAGTTGATTTCAGTTCCGCAACTTTTGCCCGGAAAAAATCAATCTCTTTTTCCTTCAGGCTCAACTGCTTTTTATAATTTCTCTCCTGTTTTAGAAAATCAAACCAGAACTTATTCTCTTCTGAATGAATGATCACCAGACTATCCTCAGGATATTTGAAATCCGTTGTCAGTTCAATATTTTCCTGGTTAAACAGGAAATCCAGGGATTGAGCAGGCTCTCCCATTACCCGTGCGTAGGTTGTCTGGCCCAAAATCAGGCGATACATTCCTGTTGCAGCAGATAGAGGGAAAGCATATTCCATTGATTTCCATGAATATTCTGAATTCCTCAAAGAAGGTGATACGTCATTTCCATTGCGTTGCCCCCCATGAAGAGTGATCGTGTCGACAGGGATAAAATCATCGCCGCTGACTTTTCCCAGCACCACCGGCTGGTCAGGTTGATTATGGAGGGAAACCTTCAGACTAAATGGCTGGGCTACTCCCATTTCATACATCAATAGTCCAAACCATATGACCAACCCATATATTTTTCTCATCATTCTTTCCGGATAATATTTTTCTATGCAGCAAGATAACACCAATTAAAGAAATAATAAAACAGAACGCACACAAAATTTAATTCATAAAGAAAGTCATAAAAAGGAATTCCTGTTTTCAGGTGATTCATTTCTCCAAAAAAATAATATTACTTTTGGCTGCACAATATTTTAAAATATGGATTGGACAAAAAAGCAGCTATCGATCCTTTCGGTTGTAGCAGTGACCTCTTTCATGGGTACATTTTTAATATCTTCGGTAAATGTTGCACTTCCGGCTATTGAAAAAACGTTTGGGCTCAATGCGGTTTCCCTGAGTTGGATCATCACTTCCTTTTTACTTGCAACAGCGATGTTTCTGTTGCCTGTAGGTCGTTGGGGTGATCTTACCGGTATCAGGAGAATATTTAAACTGGGGGTTATGATTTTCACTCTTTCTTCGCTGGCATGTGGGTTTACCGGATCAGGGTTATGGCTTATAATTTTCAGGTTTATTCAGGGAATAGGAGCAGCATTTTCCAGCACAACCGGACCGGCCATATTAGTTTCAGCCTTTTCTCCGGCACACAGGGGTCGGGTTTTAGGTTTTTCTGTTTCTGCTGTTTACCTGGGACTTGCTTTTGGTCCGTTTGCCGGAGGATTTCTCACCCAATATTTTGGATGGAGGTCAATCTTTTTTGTTTCCACCGCTTTGGGGATTTTAACGATCATCATTTCCTTTTTGTTCTTAGGCAAAGACCAGGTTATTTCCGTTTCCGGGAAAAAGATGGATTTAAAAGGAACTTTTTTTTATATGCTTGGACTCATCGTTCTGGTTTATGGCTCTTCGCTCATTCCGGGATTATCCGGTTGGTTATTAATGGGTGGAGGGGTAATATCTCTGATCCTATTCTGGATGCTTGAGAGCAGGTCGTTGTTGCCTGTTTTTGAAACCAGGCTATTCACCGGAAATCGCCTTTTTGCTTTTTCCAATCTGGCAGCTCTCATCAACTACAGTGCTACCTTTGCCATTGTGTTTCTGCTTAGTCTGTATCTACAAAAAGTTCAGGGTTTATCACCCCGTGATGCAGGAATTGTATTGATTGCCCAGCCGGTTATGATGGCCATCTTCTCTCCCATTGCCGGACGATTGTCTGATCGTATCCAGCCCAGAATTCTGACCACAATTGGAATGACGATGTGCACACTGGGACTTGTTGCATTTTCGTTGCTTACTCCTGCTACCCCTATAGGGATCATTGTGGGGTTATTGGTATGGGTTGGACTTGGATTTGCATTTTTTTCTTCTCCCAACATGAATACCATCATGAGTTCGGTAGGTAAAAACCAACTGGGTCTTGCTTCCGGTTCGGCAGCTACGATGCGTGTTATCGGTCAAATTACCAGCATGACGATTGCCACCCTGTTTTTTGCAGGAATGCTGGGAAGAGAGGCATTTGACAGCTTGTCGGATCAGGAATTCATTAAAGCTGTTAAATGGTCTTTTCTCTGTTTTTCAGTGATCAGCAGTGCAGGCATTTATTTTTCTTATAACAGAGGATCTGTTGTAAGAGGGAATACAGAATAAAAGGGACGCAGCAAACGGCTTCCCGGGCTTTTCCGGGGTTGGGTTCTGGTTCATCAGGATAAGTGACCATCAAGTACATAAAAAAAACAATCGTTTCAACATGATCTTTGAAACGATTGTATAATCTATAAATTTAATCCGGCAAACAAATGTGTTGATGCGAGACTATTGGTTCGGATCAACCCAGTTGCGGGCCGGCAGCAACTAAAGCTTTGCCCTCTTCATTATCGGTATATTTTTCAAAGTTTTTAATAAACCTACCAGCCAGGTCTTTGGCTTTTTCTTCCCACTGTTTTGGGTCTTCGTATGTATCCCGTGGGTCCAGAATTGCAGGATTCACATTTTCAAGTGAAGTGGGCACTTCCAGGTTAAAGACAGGAACCATTTTGGTTTCCGCTTTTTCAATCGAACCACTCAGAATCGCGTCAATAATAGCACGTGTATCCTTGATTGATATTCGTTTTCCTGTGCCATTCCATCCGGTGTTCACCAGGTATGCTTCAGCACCATGTTCTTCCATTTTTTTCACCAGTTCTTCACCATACTTTGTTGGATGCAAGGAGAGAAAAGCAGCGCCAAAGCATGCTGAGAAGGTAGGTTGTGGTGAAGTAATTCCACGTTCAGTTCCTGCCAGTTTTGCTGTAAAGCCGGAAAGGAAGTGGTATTTTGTTTGTTCCGGTGTCAACTTGGAAACAGGAGGCATAACACCAAAAGCATCGGCGGTAAGAAAAATTACCTTTTTTGCATGCCCGGCTTTAGAAACAGGCTTTACTATATTATCAATATGATAGATTGGATAGGAAACCCGTGTATTTTCAGTCACTGAGCCATCAGAAAAATCAATTTTTCCATGTTTATCCACGGTTACGTTTTCCAGCAGAGCATCTCTTTTAATGGCGTTATAGATATCCGGTTCAGCTTCCGGGTCCAGGTGAATAGTTTTCGCATAGCAACCGCCTTCAAAGTTAAATACACCATCCTCATCCCAACCATGTTCATCATCACCAATCAATTTTCGTTTTGGATCGGTAGAAAGGGTTGTTTTTCCTGTTCCGGAAAGACCGAAGAAAATGGCTACATCACCTTTTTCACCCACATTTGCAGAGCAGTGCATAGCAGCCATTCCCCTTAATGGAAGGTAGTAATTCATCATAGCAAAGAGACCTTTTTTCATTTCTCCTCCATACCATGATCCACCTACTACGTGCATTTTTTCGGTTAGGTTAAAAACGGTGTATACTTCAGAATTCAAACCATGTTCTTTCCATTTTGGATTCACTATTTTAGAAGCATTCAGAGAAACGAAATCAGGTTCACCGTAATTTTCCAGTTCCTCATCGGTTGGCCGGATGAACATGTTCTTTACAAAGTGAGCCTGCCAGGCTACTTCCATGATAAAACGAACTTTCAGGCGAGAATCGGGATTTGCCCCGCAAAAGGTATCTACCACAAAAAGCCGTTTCGCGGATAACTGTTTCACGGTTAACTTTTTTAATTCATTCCAGACCTCGGTTGATACCGGTTTGTTATCGTTTGGAGACCCGGGAGTTGTCCACCAGATAGTATCCCGGGTAGTGTCATCTTTAACGATGAATTTATCTTTGGGAGAACGACCTGTAAAAACACCGGTCATCACATTCACTGCCCCCAATTCCGTCAGCTGACCCTTTTCGTATCCCTTCAGCTCAGGATTTAATTCTTCCTGATAAAGCTGGTCATAGGAGGGGTTATGCACAATTTCGGCCACATTTAAAATTCCATACTTTGATAAATCTAACTTTTTCATAAATACCTAATAATTAACTTGATAATAACTGTTTTTCTTTTTTCTTTCCACATACAAAAATAAAATATTTTTCCGCTTTGGCCGGATAAAGCGGGTATAATGGCCACTTTTACAATCCGATTAAACATTATCTTAACAATATTCAAATTTAGGATTAAAAAAAAGGGGCTGAATCGATGATCAGCCCCTTTCAATTTAGAACGCGATTTTATCATGACCTGGGATGAAACTGATGGATGGTATTTTTCAAATAATCACGGTCTAAATGGGTATAGATTTCAGTAGTAAGGATAGATTCATGGCCCAGCATTTCCTGAACGGCCCTCAGATCAGCCCCACCGTTAATTAAATGAGTAGCAAAGGAGTGTCGGAAGGTATGCGGACTAATTTTCTTTTTCAGGTTGATTTTTTCAGACAGGTTTTTAATAATTGTAAAGACCATCACGCGGCTCAATTTTTTGCCTCTGCGATTCAGAAATACAATATTCTCGCTCTCTTTTTGAATTTTAAGATCCTTCCGGTATCCCTCCATGTACTTTTCAATCTCTTGCACTGCCCGGGAGCTGACCGGAACTAATCTTTCCTTATCACCTTTCCCTTCAATTTTCAGGAATCCCTGATCGAAATAGAGATTAGAAATTTTCAGATTCACCAGTTCAGAGACTCTCAATCCACAGCTGTACAAAGTCTCTAACATAGCTTTATTGCGTTGTCCTTCAGCTTTCTCCAGATTCACAGCATCAATCAGCATGTCGATCTCTTCCATCGTAAGAATTTCGGGCAGTTTCCTGCCTATCCTGGGAGATTCCAGCAAAGCGGTTGGATCACTTAATATGGCCCCCTCAATTAGCAGGTATTTATAAAATGACTTGATCCCTGAAATGGTACGTGCCTGAGTACGCGGGCTTACACCCTTTTCATTCAGCCATTCAAGAAATTTTTTTAAGTGCTGTAGTTTTACTTTATCCGGACTAACCCTTTTGTAACTTTTCACTAAAAAATCTAACAATTTATTGATATCATTGATATATGCCGCAATTGAGTTTTGCGACAAAGATTTTTCCAACCTAAGAAAATTTTCATAACCCTTTTTGCTTTCTTCCCATTTCATAATGTCAAATTTTTATGCTTAAATCTTACGATTTTTATAATTTTGAACAAATAACATGTATTATTCTTCAAATTATTATGATATTTACTACGATTAATCGACCATAAAGTTACTATAAAAAATATTAAAATCGAAATATTATGAAACATACGCGGGATTCATGATCACACAAGCAGTTCATTTTTCTCCAGACAATGAAACAGGAGGCTTTGATTATGAATCATTTTAGCAGGGTGACAGGTAATGATTTTGACAACTAAAAAAGGAAACATAAGGTGGGGCTTGTTTGATCCAAACAGGAATCACTTACATCGAAACAAAACAGGAAACAAATTTTATGCACATGCAATTAGTAATAATCAACGGTCCGAATTTAAATCTTTTAGGGATAAGGGAACGCAGTATATACGGGTCTGAAAGTTTTGAAAAATATTTTGAAGCGTTAACTGCTGAGTTTTCAGAAATAACTTTCAGTTATTTTCAGTCGAACATTGAGGGTGAATTGATTAACAAAATTCACGATGAAGGATTCACTGCCGATGGTATCATTTTGAATGCCGGGGCTTACACACACACATCAGTAGCCATTCGTGATGCCATTTCAGGAGTTACAACTCCTGTGGTTGAGGTTCATATTTCCAACACGCTTACGCGTGAGAATTTCAGGCATAAGTCGGTGATTGGGCCTGTATGCCGGGGGTGTATCATGGGGTTTGGATTGGATTCTTACCGGTTAGCGGTACTCAGTTTTATCTCATTAAAATGATTTGCTTTCTAAGGTATCAGATGGAACTCACATAATTTTATCATGCTCGTTTGTGTCCTAAATGTCATGCTCGTTTCCTGCTACCTGAAATCGATGATTTCTATATCGGAATATTCCTGTGGATTAAAAACCAGATAGGTTTCAGGAAAATCTGCATTGGCAATCATTTTTTTCACATCGATGCCGTATAAGTTACCATCAGTACTAAACAGCCGGGCTGATTTGATCATTTTATCTGCTTTACCTATATAGATTATAATTTTATTCACCTCATATTGCGGGGAATCGGGATAAAGTTCAATTTCAAAACAGGAAATATTTCCGATCATTTTCTCTCCTGCCAGTTCTGATCTGAAGCCTTTTTCGTAGATAGTGAGCAAATTGGAGGGGTCCATCAGTTCACTTTCTCCGTCCTCGATGTTGGAGATAGTGACCTGGTTTCCTTCTTCCATGTAATTCCACACAGTTTCACCGTCAGAAAAAATTCTCCATCCAATTCCGGGAAGGCTTACTGAATATTTTTCACTTTTCATCCAGATTGCGCCTTCATTTGATTCGTGGATATTCATTTCTTTATTTTCCAATGAATAGATAAAATCGGCAGAGAGGGTTTTCCAGGAGCGTGTTTTAGTGCTCACCTCATCCAGTATTTTTTTGGCTTCGTTACTCTGAGCAGAAGTCAGAAGCATTATATTCAGCACCCATATCAACAAAAAAGTCTTCTTCATTTTAATCTTTTAATTCAAGCTATTCAATAATTGTTCCAAACTATATTCATCCTGAATAAAAACCTGCCGGGCTTTACTTCCCTCACTCGGTCCGACAACGCCTGCTGCTTCCAGCTGGTCCATTATTCTTCCTGCACGGTTATATCCGATAGAGAACCTTCTTTGAATCATGGAAGTGGATCCCATTTGGTTCATTACAACAACACGAGCGGCATCGTCGAACAGTTCATCGCGGTTATTCAGATCCACATCACCGGGCATACTATCTTCTTCATCAACGTATTCAGGCAGAAATAATGCCGAGGGGAATCCGCGTTGTTCAGAAATGTATGAGCAAATCTTTTCCACCTCGGGTGTATCGATAAACGCACACTGAACACGGGTCATATTGCTGCTTGAAGAAATAAGCATATCCCCCTTCCCTATCAGCTGGTTAGCTCCCGGCGTATCTAAAATTGTCCTGGAGTCGACCATGGACGCCACTTTAAAAGCTATACGTGCCGGAAAATTTGCCTTGATAACCCCTGTGATGATGTTGGCAGAAGGACGCTGGGTGGCAATGATCATATGCATACCTACAGCTCGGGCTAACTGAGCAATACGAGCAATAGGCAATTCAATCTCCTTCCCTGCGGTCATAATTAAATCAGCAAATTCGTCAATGACAACAACGATATAAGGTAAGAACCGGTGACCTTTTTCAGGATTTAACCTTCGGCTGATGAATTTTTTATTGTATTCTTTCACATTTCGTGCATGTGCTTTTTTCAGCAAATCATAGCGAAGATCCATTTCAACATTCAGGGAATTCAGAGTATACTTCACCTTTTGAATATCGGTAATAACAGGCTCTTCTTCGTTAGGCAACTTAGCCAGATAGTGTTTTTCGAGTACTGAATAGAGGTTTAATTCCACTTTCTTCGGATCGATAAACACAAATTTCAGCTGAGAAGGATGTTTTTTATAGAGCAGGGAGGCGATAATCACATTGATCCCCACCGACTTCCCCTGGCCTGTTGCTCCTGCCACCAGGATATGGGGCATTTTAGCCAGGTCGAACAGAAAGGTTTCATTTGAAATGGTTTTGCCCAAAGCCACAGGCAGATCAGCTGTGCTCTCCTGAAATTTCCTGGAGCTCAGAATGGATCGCATAGAGACCAGCTCAGGATTTTGGTTAGGAACCTCAATACCGATTGTTCCTCTTCCCGGAATCGGCGCAATAATACGTATTCCCAGGGCTGCCAAACTCAGGGCAATGTCATCTTCCAGATTTTTTATTTTAGCAATCCGGATACCTGGTGCCGGAATGATTTCATACAGGGTAATGGTTGGTCCGATGGTTGCCCTGATTTTTATAATTTCAATTTTATAATGGCGCAACGTTTCTACAATCTTATTCTTGTTGGCAATGAGCTCTTCATTGCTCACTTCCGCATCACCTGATTTATGATCTTCCAGTAATTCAAGGGTTGGAAATTTATAACCTGATAGTTCAAGTGTAGGATCATATTCATCCATCCCCTCAGGATTAAAATCTTCATCAGTCTCCTCCTCACTCTTCTTTTGAACCGTTAACAGAGGCTCTTCCGGTTTTTCCGGTTCTTTTGTTTCTGGCATACTCTCCTCCTCGTGATCGGAAGACGCATTTTTTTCGATCGATAAAAGATCATCATCATCCAAATCGGGATCAAATACAGCTTTTACCAGGTCATCATCTTCTATAACCTTGGATATTGTATTGTCGGTAATCGTAGTTGAAGGGGTTTCTCTCACTACCATTTTCTCCTGTGTCTCCATTGTTTTTGGCTCCTTCCTCAGTACATTTCTAATTGTTGTATACCCTTTCTCAAACCTTACAACCAGAATGGTCAAGGCAGAAATAAACAACAAAATGATTACACCGGTTTTGCCAACAAGAGAGCTCAGCCAGGTACCCAGTACAAACCCATACCTACCTCCCGGATAGATAAATGAAGAAGCATTTGTTTTGGGAAAAATGAATCCGAGAGAAATGGAAATCCAAAGGATCAGTATCAGACAAAATGCAATCGTCCGGATGTAACGAAAAATCGGATAACCTAAAATTTTTATCCCTGTAATTACCAACATGTAAAGGAACAGAAAGGAAGCCAACCCAAAACCTCTGTTCATCATGGTTTCAGAAAGCCATGCACCACTTTTCCCTGCTTTATTCAACACTTTTACGTCCGACTCAAAAACCAGCTGTTTCCAGGGGAGGTCAAGTTTACTTTGATCGGCGGCACCATGAAACAGATAGGAAACAAATGCCACCAGCAGATATGCAGTAATCAACAGGATAAAAATACCCAGAATAAACCTGAATTTTTCGTTTTGAAAAAAAGGTTGACGGGAATTCTTATTTCTATCCCTTGAGCTTCCGGGCTTCTTTGTTTTAACTGACATATATTGATTCGCTTATTTAAAACTGCAAATTTAAAGAAAAAAAATACGTTGCAGGGATTCATTTCTTCAAAAAACCAAAACATCAAAATTAAGGGAAGGAATCTAAGAGACTGTTTTGATTTTGTTTTTTAGAAATATTTTGATCTGTTTTTTGCTCAGACAAGGCAAAATTGACGCGAATAGCCATAGCTATTTAAAGAAATTTTGCAGCAGTATGAGTGAAAAAGACGCAAAATAGAATAAATGGATAAATTTAAAACAGTCTCTAACATTATTTCTTTGTTTTTTTTATGTTTGTTGTATCAAATGAAGAACCATGTTCATGAAGTCTGACATCGATGAATTTAAAAAACCGAAATTTTTTAACCCTGCTTGATTATTCAACAGAGGAGATTAACTATTTACTGGAGTTATCCAAAACGCTCAAGGATGCTAAATTCTCAGGCACTGAGCAACAGTTATTAAAAGGGAAGAACATTGCCCTGATTTTTGAAAAAACCTCCACACGAACGCGTTGTGCCTTTGAGGTAGCAGCCTATGACCAGGGTGCTCAGGTAACTTATCTGGGACCTTCGGGCACACAGATTGGACAAAAAGAATCGATAAAAGACACTGCCCGGGTATTGGGCCGTATGTACGACGGGATAGAATACCGCGGATTTGGTCAGGAAATTGTGGAGGAGCTTGCACGGTATGCCGGGGTACCTGTATGGAATGGTCTAACCACGGAATATCATCCCACACAGGTGCTGGCTGATCTGTTAACTATGCAGGAGCAGAGTGCCAAACCCCTTTCTGAGATCAGGTTCTGTTACCTGGGTGATGCACATAACAACATGGGTAATTCCCTCATGATTGGAGCCTCCCGGTTAGGCATGGATTTTCGGGCAGCCTCACCAAAGGAATGTCAGCCTTCGGAAGAATTGCAGGAAAAATGTCAACAAATTGCCCGTGAATCGGGAGCAATGATCCAGGTAACAGAAAACCTGGAAGAAGCAGTTCATGGGTGTGATTTCCTGTACACCGATGTTTGGGTTTCAATGGGTGAACCGGATGAGGTTTGGGCTGAACGCATTAAGCTCCTGTTGCCATACCAGGTCAACCATCGGGTGATGGAGCTAACCGGAAATCCCCGGATAAAATTCTTACACTGTCTGCCTGCTTTCCACAACCGGAAAACGAAGACAGGAGAAGAAATTTTTCGGAAATTTGGACTGGATGCAATGGAAGTCACCGAAGAGGTATTTGAGAGTGATGCTTCCATCGTTTTCGACCAGGCCGAAAACCGCCTTCATACCATCAAAGCAGTTATGGTCGCCACCCTATCTTAAATAACCGGTCGTATTGGATTTAAATCATTCCCATCATCCTGGCCTCATGCATCGCCTTTAAATTCTCGGGAGGCGTCAGTACAGTTATTTCGCAACCTGCAGAAAGCATATATCGTTCATTTCTATGTTCTCTCACCAGGTTACGACACAGTTCCAGTACCTCTTCACGTGTCTTGTCCTGTACCAGAACCGGGTTTATATTTCCCCCCAGAATTACCTGGTCGCCAAGGATCGACCGGGCATATGCCATATCTACCTGCCAGTCGAGGTCCAGGATATCGAGGTTAAAAACCTGGTAGCAGGGCAGCAAATGGCTGGTATCACCGCAGATATGCAATTTTATTTTACCTCCAAGCCCGTGGATATATTCAATCAGTTCTTTATGCCGGTCTTTGACAAAAGTTGAATACGTATCGGCATCGATTTGTGAGCAAACCGCGTCGCCCATACCGATGATTTCACAACCTGCATCGATCTGTGCTTTCGCGAACGCTTTGGCAGTAACCAAACATTTATCCAGCAACCGGTTAACAAAGTCAGGATCGATCATCAGTTGTATCATCATATTTTGAACTCCTGCCAGATCCGCCGCTTCGGCCAACGGACCTTCGATCCACCCAATGATGGGAATATTTCCCTGTGTTTTTTTTGACAGCAACTCACCTGCCTTTATCCTGTCGAGTGTTCTTTCTGCCTTATAAACATCAGGATTTTTCAATTCTCTGACATCATCCAGGCTCTGAACCACGTAGTTCAAACACCGGGGTACTCCGTCAGGCACATACTTTATTTTGGCACCAAAAGCGCTGGTTTCACGGTAAGGATCAGAAATCAGCCCCAGCATATCCAGGCCAAATTCATCCAGACATCTTAAATTAGCTTCTGTCAACACTTTGTAATCGGAAGCAAACTCGCCATAGGTTTTACCTATGAATTGGGCTGCAAAGTACATGAGTATAGGTCTGAATAACACCTTGTCAGCCAAGGCTCCGTGTTGGATAAGTTCGTGGAATTGATCGTTTTTTGTCATGTTTTATTGTTCTTTTAGTCAAGATCAGAAAATATTTTTTCTAAAGTAGCTGTTAATTCATCAGGCGCACCTGAAAAATGGTTGACCATCACAGCAAAGGTATATTTTTTTCCTTTCCCGGATTGTATATAGCCTGCATAAGAACGAACCCGCGTCATGGATCCGCTTTTTGCCCGAATCACTTTCCCGGGAAAATTTGCGGGACGAAAGACATGCAGGGTTTCACTTCCGGCCAAAGGCATCGATTCATAAAAGGAAGTATATACGCTTGAATGCTCCATATAGCCTAATAATGAACACAGAAAGGCTGGCGATACCGCATTAAAATGTGACAATCCACTGCCATCTTCCATGAAAAGCCGTTGAACATCCAGTCCTTTTGATTTCCAAAATTCCGTAATCAGCGTCAGTCCCTCTTGTCGGCTGCCGATTCCTTTTTTTTCAGCTGCCACCTGTTTCACCAGGTGTTCAGCGAACAAATTTACACTCTTGTGATTCACTACCTGAATCAACTCAGAGAGGGGAGGTGATTCCGTGAGGCAGACCTGTTTGAACACTTCCTGATGAACCGGCTGGCATACTATTTCTCCGGAGATAAAAATACCTTCCCGTGCAAGGAATTGGAGAAAATCTTCAGCCAGTATTTTTTCGGGATAAGGATTGGAAGCCTTAATGGTAAACAGTCGCCGGTTTTTTGGTATAGAACCCCGGATCACGCGGGCACCATCAAACGGGCTGCCAAAAACCCAGGCTAAATCCCGGTTCTGATCCGAAGAAACAACCTCATTGACGAAACTCAATCCCTCAACTTCAGGTTGTACAGAAACGATTTCTGTTGGCATACCAGGTTTTGCAGGCGAACGAAAATGAATACGGAAAAGATTATCGTATACGGTTAATGCACTTGTGCCTGCTCCATAGTAGTTACCCATGTCCTCCCAAACCCAGGTAGGTGGAATTTTTTCCTGATCATACCAGGTTCCGTCTAACACCAGATTGCCTTCTACTCTGTTTATACCAAGCGCCTTGATCTGTTTTGCCCAGGTTTCCAGAAAATGCGGCACAAAATATGGGTCGTTGAAATATTCAGAACCCAAGGCGGGATCACCACCACCAATAATCAACAGGTCACCCGAAAGAACTCCCCGGACAATTTTTCCGGAGTAACCCAACCGGGTCAGAAATCGATATTCCGCACCTAACATTTCCAGAGCAACTGCTGAAGTCACCAACTTCATCACCGAGGCAGGGATAAACAACTGTTCACTATTTCTGCCATAAACTTCCTCTCCTGTTTCAACATCTACAATTTGAATACCTGCTTGTGCATGAGCAAACTGTGTTTGTCCAAGCAAATGATTCCAGTGCCTATCGATCGCTTGTTGGCAAAACAGACTGCCATTAAATAAAAAAATCAGAAAAAAGAGGTTAATCCAACGTTTCATTTTTGCTACTTTTATCCCTCAAAATTAACAGAATGTCGGATTAATTAAAATTATTTCATGCTACGAACGGTATTAATTGTGGGCAGTGGAGGATTTATCGGCAGTGTGATGCGATATATGGTGCAGCATATAATGGAAAAAGTCCTTATAAGTACCTTTCCCTGGGGGACTCTGATTGCCAATGTTACAGGAAGTTTGATCATCGGGATGGTGTTTGGTTTGGCAGGAAGAGGAAATGTCATGAATGCCGAGTGGCGCATCTTTCTGGCAGTAGGCATCTGTGGAGGATTTACTACTTTTTCTTCTTTTGCCTATAACAGCTTCTCTATGCTCAGTGAACGGGACTGGAGAGCATTGCTTCTGAATACAGGAGGGAATTTCTTTTTAAGCCTGATAGCAGTTTATCTGGGTGTTGTTCTCATTCGTCTGATTTTTTAAAATTGAAGATAAAGTAAAAAGAATTATTATGAAACGGGCAGAACGATTTATGACACAATCAAGGATGACCAAAATTATAGGAGTTCCTTTCAATGAACTGATGGATATGAGCATAAAAAGAGGACTGGTTACTTTTCAGAAGGTGGGTGTTTTGCGCTACCAGGTCGGAGAATAATACCGGCAGGGAAGTGTGGGGTTTCTTTCCGAATCTTTTAAACAGCCAACCGGGATCCCTTGCCCACAGGTTAACACTATATGAATTATCTACAGGCGCCTACTGCAAGAATTATTCGTAAACCAAACAAAATCATTATCTTTGGACTGCATTTGGTGGATCAGTTCAATAAGCTGATTTTCTGACTGAAGCAAACAGAAGTTAAACAATAAAAACAAATTATCATGTTAATTAGCGACATTAAAGCAAGAGAAATTCTGGACTCACGCGGGAATCCTACCATCGAGGTTGAAGTATATCTTGAAAGCGGAGCATTTGGCCGTGCAGCAGTACCATCAGGAGCCTCTACCGGCGAAAACGAAGCGTTGGAATTACGCGACGGAGACAAAAAACGTTATCTGGGGAAAGGGGTATTAAAAGCTGTTGATAATGTAAACCAAATCATTGCCAAAGAATTAGTTGGCATGGACGGGACTGACCAGGTAGCTATTGACACAAAGCTTTTGGAAATGGACGGAACCAAAACCAAATCGAATTTGGGAGCCAATGCCATGCTCGGAGTATCCTTGGCCTGTGCCAAAGCAGCCGCTGAATTTGCCGGACTGCCGCTTTACCGCTATATCGGCGGAACGAATGCCAAAACTCTCCCTGTTCCCATGATGAACATCATCAATGGGGGCTCACATTCTGATGCTCCAATTGCTTTCCAGGAGTTCATGATCCGGCCTATTGGTGCATCTACATTCAGGGAAGGCCTGCGCATGGGCGCAGAAGTTTTCCATGCACTAAAAAAAGTATTGCACGATCGCGGTCTCAGCACAGCTGTAGGAGATGAAGGAGGTTTTGCCCCCGCACTTGACGGAACCGAAGATGCACTGAACAGCATCATCGAAGCCATTAAAAAAGCCGGATACAAACCCGGACGTGCTGAAGATGGAGGAGATGTTTCCATAGCACTCGACTGTGCCGCATCTGAATTCTATAACGATGGAATATACGACTATAGTAAATTTGAAGGAGATGGCGGAGCGAAACGTTCCCGGGAAGAACAGGTGAATTACCTGGCAGAACTGGTTGAGAAATTCCCTATTGATTCAATTGAAGACGGATGTGACGAAGGCGACTGGGATGGCTGGGTTATGCTGAATAACAAAATTGGAGAAAAATGTCAGCTGGTGGGTGATGACCTATTTGTCACCAACGTGGAATACCTGAAGAAAGGAATTGAGCTTGGAGCTGCCAATTCGATCCTGATCAAAGTTAACCAGATCGGTACGCTGACGGAAACCCTTGATGCTATTGAAATGGCACATCGGGCAGGTTATACATCGGTAACATCCCACCGCTCCGGAGAAACGGAAGATTCAACCATTGCCGACATTGCTGTGGCAACCAATAGCGGGCAGATCAAAACCGGTTCGTTGAGCCGTTCCGACCGTATGGCGAAATACAACCAGTTGCTCCGTATTGAAGAAGAACTGGGAGAAAGTGCCATTTACGGATACAAAAAAGTTTATAGAAAATAGATGGTTTTTCACAACGCGGAAAATAATGCGTTCAGGAAGCTGCCCGGATCCAATCCAGGCAGCTTTTTTATATTTCTGCAGGAAGCCGCCTGACAAATTCAATGCTGTGCGGTGTCACTTTTGCCTGCATCACAATGACCTCCACACCTTTCGAAACAACCTCTCTCAGCAGAGCAGCATATTCCGGGTCTATTTCCTCAGCCGGAGCAAAAACATCCACATCAGAGCGCTGTACAACATAAAGCATGACTGCCCGCATGCCCCTCTTTTTTACTTCCAACAATGTCTTTAGGTGCTTTTGTCCACGACTGGTAACTGCATCCGGGAAAAGTGCAAATTCTTCTTCCTTTAATGTAACACTCTTCACTTCAATAAAGCATTTCTCCTTATCATTTTCAGCATAAATATCAAACCGTGAGTCTTCGAATTTCACCTCTCTTTTTACTGTTGAATATCCTTCCAGGCCGGTTATCCTTTGGTTACGAATCCCCTCCAATGCCAATTGATTTGGATTTCCGGTATGGATACCAACCCAATCGTCGTTAATCCGGATCATCTCCCAGGTAAATCTTGTCTTTCGGGTTGGATCAGTTGCAGGGGAAAGGTAAACCTCGGCACCAGGCTCGAGGCAACTTTTCATGGATCCGGAGTTGGTGCAATGGGCGACCACAACCTCCTTGTTATCCAGCTCAACATCAGCAAGGAAACGTTTATATCTTCTGATGAGCTTTCCGTGTATTAACGGCTGATTAAAAACCATAATTGTTTTTAGAGTTATCGCTTAATCATTCATAGTTCAGTTCGTGCGAAGGGAACAGCATCCTGGGTAGTAAACTCTTTATTCAGGTATTTATAGTATCCGGTAATGGCGATCATAGCCGCATTGTCCATCGTATATTCAAACTTAGGAATGATCAGGTGCCAATGGAAGCGTTTTGCATTTTCCTGCAAGGCACGCCGCAATCCGGAGTTTGCAGAAACTCCTCCGGCAACAGTTATTTCACTCACTCCCGTTTGTTTCGCTGCTTTTTTCAACTTATTCAGAAGGATATCAATAATCGTGAACTGGAGAGAGGCGCACAGGTCGTTTAAATTTTCCCGGATAAACTCCGGATTTTCTTTCAGGTTATCGCGCAGGAAATAGAGGAAACTTGTTTTTAGTCCGCTAAAGCTATAATCCAGTCCGGGGATACGAGGTTTTGAAAAAGTAAAACGGAGTGGATCTCCTTCTTTTGCCAGACGATCAACATGGGGCCCGCCGGGGTATGGCAGTCCCATCACTTTGGCACACTTATCGAATGCCTCCCCTGCAGCGTCGTCGATGGTTTGTCCAATCACTTCCATTTTCAGGTAATCCCGGACCAGGATAATCTGTGAATTGCCACCTGACACCAGAAGGCATAAAAAGGGAAACTCCGGAGGTTTATATTCACCTGTTTTTTCTTTGATAAAAAGAGCCAAAACATGTCCTTGCAGATGATTTACCTCGATGAGCGGAATACCGGCAGCCAGGGCGAACCCTTTTGCAAACGAGGTTCCCACAAGCAGTGAACCCAGAAGTCCCGGACCTCGTGTAAATGCAACTGCAGAAATTTCGTTACGTGAAATACCTGCCCGTACAATAGCGCGATCAACAACAGGAATGATGTTCTGCTGATGAGCCCGCGATGCCAGTTCGGGTACCACTCCCCCATACTCTTCATGTACTTTCTGCCCGGCAATAACATTGGAAAGTATGACTCCATCACGAATAACTGCGGCCGATGTATCATCACACGACGATTCAATCCCTAAAATGGTAATACTGGCATTTTTTTTGCCGTGTAATTCCAACCTGTTCATACCTAAAATTAATTTTTCAACACCTATACTTATTAAACGTTCCCGGTTAATAAAAGAAATACAATATTTCTAATTTTGTTTCGGGAAAAAGCTATGTTCGTTTCATTTTTAAAAAGGACAAAACTATTAAAAAAGGCTGGAAAATAACATGGATTGTTTTGGCTGTCATCATTGTAATGACCGGCCTTGCCTGGAGAACACTGCAAAGCAGCAGGGTACAGACTTATATTACCCGTCATCTTGCCGCGCAACTGTCAAAAAAAATTAATGCAAAAGTAACGGTAGGCAACGTTAAGATCGTTTTTTTTGATCAAATTCTTCTGGAAGATGTATTGATTAAAGATCAACAGGCCGACACGCTGATTTTTGTAAAATCCCTTTCAGGATATATTGAAGCATTCCGTTTAAAACAAAAAATTATTGAACTGGATCGATTAGCATTTGAAGACAGCTATATCAACATGAAACGTGACTCTCTCAACCGGTTTAATTTTTATTTCATGTTGGATTCTCTAAAAAATCCAGAGCAGAAAAGTATCGATTGGCAATTCTTTTGCCAGGAATTTGGCTTCAACCATGCTACATTGGTTTATCACGACTACCACACTCCCGAATCTCAAGAATTAAAAATTCACGATTTAAAACTTAATCTGTCCGGCTTTTCTTTTTTAAACGATTCGCTCAGTTTTCATATCAATCAGCTTACCTTTCACGACGGGAAAAAATTTATAATCAAAGAATTAAAATCGGATTTCCAGTATGCAGCAGAGAAGCTGGAAATATCCGGATTACATGTAAGCACAAATCACTCGCATATAGCCGACAGCCGGTTTCTCATGGAAATGCCGGCAGATAGTGGAAACTTTTTGGAACAGGCGCAATTTGAATTTCAATTTTCACCATCGCGGGTTAGTTTTTATGATATTGCCCAAATGGTTCCCGGATTAAGGGGTATGGATCAGATTATTAATTTTTCAGGTCTCATTCAGGGAAATTTAAATAACTTGAGGGGGAAAAACCTCAAATTGGAAACAGGTAAAAACACCAACGCGTTGTTAGATTTTTATATCAATGATTTCACGCAGAAAGAGAATATGTACCTGTTTATCGATTTAAAAAATTCCCAGACTACATTTGCTGAGCTTAGTCAAATTAAACTCCCCGGCAAGGGGAACAATTATCTCCAGCTTCCGGAAGAGCTCTACGATGCAGGGTTGATTACTTATAGGGGAAATTTTACAGGTTTTTTAAATGATTTTGTAACATTTGGGACAATCAACAGTGAAAAGGGAAGAATTTCGACTGACTTGTCGGTTGTTCCCGATGAAAAGAAGAATATTACATTCAGAGGGAAAATTGCCACTCAGGATTTCAGACTGGGAGAACTGATCAAAAATGATTGGGTAGGTAACATCACATTCAATGGCCGTGTTGACGGAAATTATAACCTGAAAAGCCAGATGATTGCCGGCAATTTCTCCGGTGACATATCAAGTGTGGAAATAAACCGCTACCCTTATGAAAATATCCGGTTAGACGGGTTACTTAACAACCGGATGTTTGACGGGATGGTGATGATGAATGATTCGAGCATGCAATTTGACTTTTTAGGGAAAGTTAATTTCAATCCTGAAGTGCCGGTATTTGATTTTCGTCTCGATTTAAAAAAGGCACTTCCTGGAAACCTGCATCTGACCAGTAATTTTCCGGAATCAGAGATCTCATTTTTGATGAACGCCAATTTCTCCGGAAACCAGATTGACAACCTGGCAGGAACAATTGATGTTGAACGCGGAAATTATAAAAACAGGAACGGAGAGCTTGATCTGGCAGGAATGGAACTGCAGTCGATTTCCAGCGGATTGAGTGATTACCTCTCTTTTTCCTCTGATTATGCTGATATCCAGATTAATGGTCAGTATCATTTTCAGGATATTTTAGCTGCTTTAGAAAAAAGTATGTACCGTTACATACCGACTTTTGGTTTTGAGCCGGAAAGTGTAGAAAAAGAGAATAAATTCGGGTATCAGATCAACGGGAAAAACATGAATGCCCTAACGGCTGTCTTTGCTCCGGAGATAAAAATTGAAACTCCCTTTCTGCTATACGGTCAGATGGATTCTGAAAAATCGGTTTTTGAATTAAAGGGGAGTATTCCGATGATTCAAACCGACAAATTCATGTTACGTAATATTTATATCGGAAACAGTCCCAAAGATCAGGTTTACACATCGCAGTTCCGGTTTGGAGAAATCCTGTTAAAAAATGGTATGAGTCTGAAAGATCTCACATTAAATTCGGAAATCTCGAATAATACTGCTACCAACCAGATTGCCTGGGGTCAGGACAGCCTCAACCAGAGAAGTAAGTACAGGGGATTAATCCGGAGTGAAGCGATATTTTCAACAGTTGGAAATACCTCCGGGACACAAGTTGCTATTGAAGGGTTACCTTCTGAAGTATTTATCGCTGATTCTCTATGGAAAATTGAACCATTCACAGCCTCCATTGATTCTGCAGTATTTGCAATTCACGATTTCTTTATACACAGTAATAGTCAGAGTATTGGAATAGACGGAGAGATCGCAAAAAATGATTCCAGTCTGCTTTCAGTATTTCTGGGCAATATCAACCTGGCATACCTGGGGAGTTACCTGGAGAAGGAGTTTCCTTTAGAAGGGAACATGAATGGAACCTTTCAATTGCAGGATTTTTTCGGTCAGCGAATGATTTATTCCAACTTCCTGATTGACCAGTTTCAATTTAGAAATCAAGAAATTGGAAACGTTTCCATTTTCAACAGCTGGGACAATGATGCATTAACATTACTGACTGAAATTGATATTTCCAGCAGCCAAAACCGCCATCTTTTTGTGAATGGGTACTTCAATCCTGAAACCAGAGAGCTTGACTACCAGGCAGAGCTGGATAAATTACCCCTGGTTATATTGGAAACATTAATCAGGAAAAACTTTTCAGATTTCCAGGGAGAAGGTTCAGGCAGGGTAAAAATTCATGGTACACCTGAAAAAATTCTGCTTTCAGGAGCGCTGGAAGGTTCCCGTGCCGGGATGACCATTGACTATACACAGGTAGGATATCAGTTTACGGATTCAGTTTATTTCCGGGGGGATACGATTCTTTTCGACCATATTCCCATTTTTGACTCAGCTGGAAACAAGGGAATATTTAACGGGAACATTGTACACCAGAACTTTCAGAACATGAAATATAATCTGGAGTTATCATCTCCCCGGATAACAGCATTAAATACAAAAGCCAGCGACAATTCTGATTTTTATGGACAGGTTATTGCCAATGGCAGGGTATTTATCCAGGGCATCGGAAAAAATGTTACCCTGACCGGGTCAGGAACAACGCTTTCCGGAACAAATGTGAACATATCACTGGAGGATGAAAGTGTTTTGGAACGTTACGATTTTATTCAATTTGTTTCAACTGAAGAAACAGATCGCCAGGAATTTCTCCTGTCAGATAAAAACAAAAGTACTTTTAGCCTTGACCTGACCATAACAGCCACTCCGGAAGCCAGGGCACAACTCATTTATAACTCTCAGATCGGAGATGTCATTCGTGCGCAGGGGGAAGGAATTCTCCGTTTTGGCATGGACAACGACGGAGATCTTACCCTCTCGGGTAGTTATATGGTAGAGCGTGGCGATTACCTCTTCACGCTTCAGAATGTGATCAACAAACGCTTCACAATTGAAGAAGGCGGGACCATTGAGTGGTCGGGTGATCCTTTTGATGCGATCATCGATATTAGTGCTGTTTATAAGCTGAAAGCTTCTCTCTACGATCTGCTGGTAAATTCATACGACAATAATTACCAAAACCAGCGTATTCCTGTCGAATGTAAAATTATGCTTTCAGAAGAACTATCCAATCCTAATATTGGATTTGCCATTGATTTTCCGGCTGTTGAAGACCGGCTGATAGAAGAGTTAAAACAATTCTTCAATACGTCAGAAGAGATGAATAAACAAATTCTTTCTCTTGTTGTTCTTGGAAAGTTTTATACACCGGAATATTTAAGAGGCACATACGAAGCACAAAACCCGAATCTAATTGGGACTACAGCCAGCGAATTGTTTTCGAACCAGCTCAGCAACTGGCTTTCTCAAATTAGCAGCAACGTGGATATTGGTCTGAATTACCGGCCAGGAAACCAGATTACCAACGACGAGATAGAACTGGCACTGAGCACACAGATGTTTAATGACCGGGTGACAATCAACGGGAACATTGGGAACAACAGCAATCCCAACTCAACAAATAGCAGTCAGTTGGTTGGCGACTTTGACATCAATGTAAAACTCATTCCCAACGGTAAAATCAGATTTAAAGCATACAATCGTTCGAACAATAATCTAATTTACGAAACGGCTCCTTATACTCAGGGAATTGGATTTACATTCACCGAGAATTTCAATGATATGAATGACCTGCTGAAAAAGATGAATGCAATTTTCACACGAAAAGAAGAAGAGTAATAGTTATTCTCGTATCTTCGTTGGTTTCAAAATGGGGAAGCAGAATGACGAATGCCGAATTAGTTTCAGCGAAAATCATTTGCACAATCGGTCGAAAACCTTTAAAACAAAGAATCAGATTGAGTTAAAAACAATTGAAGATTAACAATTTTATTGAGATGCAATTTTCCAACAAGACCATCTGGATAACGGGAGCTACATCGGGCATCGGGAAAGCCGTAGCCCTGGAGATTTCAAAATTCAATGCCCGGCTTATCCTTTCCGGACGCAATAAATTGGCTTTAATGGAAGTAGCAGATACCTGCAAAAAAAATGGCAGTTCTGTGCTGACTGTACCCTTTGACCTGGGAGATGAACAGTCGGTTGCTGCTGCTGTTTCAGAAGTAGCTGACCAAAAAATTGACTGTTTATACCATTTTGGCGGTATCAGTCAACGCTCATTTGTTCAGGATACACCCTTATCGGTTGATCGCAGGATTTTTGAAGTAAACTTTTTCGGAACAGTTGCTCTTACCAAAGCAGTCCTTCCCCTCATGATTAAAAACGGAGGCGGTCATATGGCTGTCACATCCAGCATTGTCGGAAAATTTGGTTTTCCTTACCGTTCGGCCTATTCTGCATCGAAACATGCCCTGCATGGTTTTTTTGAAAGCCTGCGTGCCGAAAATAAAAAAAACAATATCCGGGTATCGATTCTGATACCTGGCAGAATAAAAACCAATATATCCATGCATGCTCTCAATAACCAGGGGCAACCACACGGGAAGATGGATGAAGGTCAGGACAAGGGGATGACTTCAGAACAGGCAGCAAAAATAATTTGCCGGAAACTGGTTCGGGAGAAAAAAGAAATTCTGGTTAGAGGGGTTGATTTGATTTTGGTCTACATACGAAGGTATATACCCTGTTTGTACTATTTCTTATCGTCAAAAATAAAACCACTGTAAAAAATTTTAATCGGATGAAACGAGCATGACAAGTCATCACAAATAAACCATGATTAAATGAATGCGAGTTCCATCTGATATCTTAGAAAATAAATAATTTTAATCAGATAAATCAGATGAAAGGAAAAATAAATGGCATACAACAACTGGGGGTAGGAGTAGAAAACCTTCAGGAAGCCTGGAAGTGGTACCGGAAAAATTTTGCCATGGATATCCGGATGTTTGAAGAAGAAGCTGTAGCTGAGCTAATGCTTCCCCATACGGGAGGGCAACCCCGCAAACGCCATGCCGTATTGGCCTTGAACATGCGTGGAGGCGGAGGATTTGAAATTTGGCAACACAAAGGCAAAAAACCAGAATATCCGTCGTTTGAAGTTCGGTTAGGTGACTTAGGGATAAATGTAGGGAAACTTAAAACCGACCAGATCCAAAAAGCCTATCAGACCTTTAAAGACAACGGGTTAAATGTTCTTGGAAAGGTATCAACTAATCCGGCGGGAACAGAACATTTTTTCCTGAAAGACAGCTTCGGCAACTTATGGGAGGTAATAAAGGAAAAAGAAGTATTTAAAAAAGAAAAATCGGTTACTGGTGGAGTGCTGGGTGTGACTATTGGCGTAAAAAACATGAATGACAGTCTGAAAATATATCATGACCTGTTGGGATACGACAAAGTGGTATATGACCAGCAGGGCATTTTTTCTGATTTCCAAGGGATTCCCGGAGGGGAAGGTTCGTTCCGCCGGGTGTTACTCCGGCATTCCGAGTTGAAGAATGGAGCCTTCAGCACTTTCTTTGGATCGTCGTACATAGAGTTGATTGAGTCGACTGATCAGAAACCACGGGATATATATATAGGTCGCATTTGGGGAGATCCTGGTTTTATACACATCTGTTTTGACATAAACGGGATTGATTATTTCCGTAAAAAAGCTAAATCAGCGGGGTTTCCTTTCACTGTTGACAGTTCAATTGGCCAGGAAACGTTTGATATGGGTGAAGCAGCAGGAAGTTTTGCTTACATACAGGCACCGGAAGGTACCTTGATTGAATTTGTGGAGACGCACAAAATTCCCATTTTAAAGAAGATAGGCTGGTTTATAGATTTACGGAAACGGGGCAACCACCCACTCCCCAACTGGCTGCTTAAATTATTCAGGTTTAAGCGGGTAAAAGAATAACCCAGAATATTCCACTGCGATTAAAACAGGTAGTTCAGCCCGATATACAATCCGGTGTCGCCATCACGCTTATCAGCTGATATGCCATAGTCCACACGGATGATGAAATTTTCATTCATGGCTATGCGTAATCCGGCTCCATAGGAAATGTGCATCTTTTCAGCCCCTATGTTGAAAAAATCTGTGGATTCAACGGGATAAATATTGTTTACCGTTAATTTTTGGGTATCCACATCGATTTTTTGAGTTACCTGTCCAAAATCCATGAATCCATTTAATCCCAGGTAGAAATTATTATTGATCAAACGAAACCTGGCAAATTTCCAACGTGCTTCCACGTTTCCAAGTAAATAGCCGTCTCCCACTATCCGGTTTCTTTTGATCCCGCGCAAAGTACTCATTCCACCCAGTCCTTCTGTAATATACATTCTCATTTCAGAGGTGATCACCTGGGTCTGGTAGTAAAAAGGTACATGCCCGGCAATTGTAGTCTGGTAATTTAACCGGTAAACCAGGGAAAGATCCCGGGGAATGATGGTAAAATATTGCCTGTGAGTAATAATAAATTTAGCAAAACTACTTTCTGCCCCTAAAAATTCGGGAACTCCTACCAAAACAGCCTCGGTCCATATACCTTTCATTGGATTGGGCCGGTTATCCCGTGAATCGTAAACAAGTCCGGCCTTTAACTCAGGAATAAATCCTCCATCGGCATCTTCAGCAGAAATGATCCCGGCTGTGCGATACATCTCATATAAACCTGGTATATCGGGTAAAAGATCATCCCCTTCTTTCCCCTTATTGAGTTTTTGAAGATTCACCTGGCCGATATTAAAATTCAACAAATTGACACCTGCTGCCCATTTCATATGGTCTCCGGTAAATTTCCCGAGCAAATCAAGCTTAAAGCGAAACAATTTTCGGTTGTATTTATAAAACATGCGGGTTTTGTAGATGTCATCAGGCATTGAGTCATCAGTCCAATCGTAATTCACCACGGCATCATAACCGTTGAATCCAAAAAAATCATAAGCCTGGTCCGACAGATAGCTTATATCGAGCGTAGTGCGTAATCCTTTGATCAGCCTGTCAGAATCATAATAAAACCGGTTAATTTCGCTTCCTTTTGTAAAACGTGAGACTTCAAAATAGAGCGAATGATTGTAACTTGGGTATCGGGAACCATCGCCATATTGAAATAAATTGACCAATGCTCCATATTGAAATCCCAGGTCAGCATCGAACGCGACAGAAGGTAATGCTCCAAAATTCCAACCGGTTTTTACCACATCTTCCTGAGCAAAAAGGGTGAAAAAACAAGTAAAAAAAACCAATACCAGCCAAAACTTCTTCATCATATGTAGTTTAGTACGTAAAATTTGTAAAAATATCTCTAAATCCGATAGCATCAAACAAACATTTATAATAAAACTAAGATAGAAAAAAAATAGTGCAGGTTTAATTTTTTAAAAAAATATTGAAAACCTAAAATTAATTTCTAATTTTATGGCTGAAATTAACCAATAATTATTTGGATGAACACAAGCAGAAGGAGATTTTTTCAGGTTGCCGGAGTTGCAGGAGCGGGAATTCTTTCCGGAGGATTTGCTTCGTGCAACAGGCAAACGCAAGTCAATGAAGGATCATCCTTAGCATCCATCAAAGAAGCTGCCGGCAGAGCACACATGCAGCATTTTAACATGAGTGGTTATGCTGCTCCCAAGCTGGAAACAGTTCGTATTGGATTTATTGGTCTTGGTAATCGTGGGCCTGGTGCAGTATCAAGAATCTCAAATATTGAAGGAGTAGAGATCAAGGCACTTTGTGATAAGAATCCCGAGCGGGTTGAACGAGCACAGAAGATATTGGAAAGAAAGGGATTATCTTTGGCTCAAGATTACAGTGGCAGTGAAGATGCCTGGAAAGAGTTGTGTACAAGTCCCGACATAGACCTGGTTTATATTTGTACTCCCTGGAGTCTGCACGCTGCGATGTGTATTTATGCTATGGAAAACGGGAAGCACGTTGCAACCGAAGTTCCGGCAGCAGTTTCCGTAGACGAAGCCTGGCAACTGGTTGAGACTTCTGAGCGGACAAAAAAGCATTGCATGATGTTGGAGAATTGCTGTTACGACTTTTTTGAGTTGCTCACACTAAACATGGCCAGGCAGGGATTTTTTGGAGAAGTTGTCCATGTTGAAGGTGCTTATATTCATGATTTGCTGGTTAATAATTTCGGGAAAGACTCTTATTCTGACATGTGGCGACTTAGAGAAAACCAGCAGCGCAACGGGAACCTCTACCCCACTCACGGGCTGGGTCCTGTATGCCAGATATTAAATATAAATCGTGGCGATAAAATGGAATACCTGACTTCCATGTCGACCGATGATTTTCAAATGGGAAAAATAGCTGCAGAAAAAGCGGTGCAGGAGGGATTTTATGAACAATTTGCCACCGGCAGTTACCGGGGCAACATGAACAGTACAACGATCCGTACAAACAAAGGTAAAACAATCATGATTCAACATGATGTTACCAGTCCTCGCCCCTATTCACGGATTCACCTGGTTAGTGGGACAGAAGGTGTTGCCCGGAAATATCCATTACCCGGGAAAATAGCCAAAGGACATGAATGGTTCGATGCGGATGAAATGAAAGTTCTGGAAGAACAATATACACCTGAAATATTAAAGCTGGTTGGAGAAATGGCCAGAGAGGTAGGAGGACATGGAGGGATGGACTTCATAATGGACTGGCGCCTGATCGATTGCCTTCGCAATGGAATTCCACTCGATCAGGATGTGTACGATGCTGCATTATGGAGTGTCATTGCCCCACTCAGCGAATGGTCGGTAGCAAACCGTTCAAATTCTATCGATGTACCTGATTTTACTCATGGGAAATGGCAAACAAACGAACCGGTAGATATTACCCTCTCTAAAGGAGGAACAACAGGAATTAGAGTAAAGGAGGAAGCAGAAAATCAATTGAGTATATAACTATTTAAATACTATCTTCTGATCACTTGAACGAAGTGCAGGGTCTATGGCAACACAGATTTCTCACTTCGTTCTATTTTATACTCAACATGGGCTAATCCATCAGTTCAGAAAAGATTTTCTGGTACAACATAGCGGTGACTCCCAACAAACCCGAATGTTCCCAAATATCTGAAATAACAAGTTTTGTATTGGCAGCAATATGTTCCAGGCAGTACTTGTTTAATGATTGTTGAATAGGATTAAGCACAAATTGATTAGCAGTTGATACAGGTCCCCCCAAAACGATCATTTCCGGATTCAGTAAATGAATTGTTAAAGCAAGTCCCTTACCAAGGGCAAGGCCGACCTGATGCAACAGCTGGATAGAGAATTCATCACCCGATTTAGCTGCAATAATTACATCTTCCGGAGTTAATGAACAGGGATTTTCCTTAAATTTTTCAGTAAGCTGAGATACGCGTTTTTCCTTGATTCCCTGCATGGCTTCATTCACGATGACAGAGGCAGAGCTTACTGTTTCGAGGCACCCTCTTTTCCCACAGAAACAAAGGTTTCCATCTTCAACCATCTGGATATGGGAAAGTTCGCCAGCAAACCCATCGCTTCCATTATACAGCTTCCCTTCCATAATGATTCCCAATCCGATTCCCCAGCTCCAGTTAACAATGATTGAATTTTTATGGTTGCGGGCAGCGCCGAAAATATATTCTCCAAATGCCTGCATTCGGGCATCATTATTCACATATATAATTTTCGGGAATTCCTGATGCAGTCGCTCCTGGATATTTCCCAGTTTTTTATTTCTTATTGAAAAGTTAACCCCCTGTCTCTCATCAATTAGTCCGGGCATGATAACACCGATTCCAAAAACCCGTTTTTCTTCAATTTTATTTTCTTCGATCAGCTGGCGGGCGTGTGTTAAGATTTTTTTTGTCAGTTGATCATCGTTTATATTGGTATCAAAATAGTGGATTGGACTAATTTTTTGATTGTTTGAGTTATACAATACAACTTTCCCTTTATATCGTTCAATTTCACAGGCTACAACAACCAGGGAATTTCCTGCCAGTCCGTATAGAGCAGGTCTTCTTCCCCCACTCGACTCGGCAGACCCTCTTGTTTCAACAAGATTTTGGTCAATCAATTCATAGATTAAAGACAAAGCAGTAGGCAAACTAACTCCAATACGTTTGCTTATTTCGGGCCCGGTTAACATGATATGTTTATAGAGGAGGCTTAAAATTCTTCTTTTTTGCCGTACCCTCTTCAACTCATTGCCTGTTAAATTGGCATCACTGATACGTTCCATGGAAATTGGTTTTATTAAGGGCTGGCAAGTTACAAGATTTTAGCATGATACTCAAATATTTGATCAAAAAAATATGTTTATCAATAAACCATATCAGCAATAACCGGGAATACATCAACAAAAAAGTTACCGCCACTTCTCATATCATGGAACAACTCGTCAAATTACTCAATGAGAAACCTGATAAAGTGGTAATTATGTCAGATGTTAATTATTCATCTTACTTTCAAACTCTTTTATCATTTTATCAAGATGGTCACCGAATACAATTTTGGCATTCTCATAGGTTTGATTACCGAAAAACTCAATAAATTTTTCCCGTCCAAAATGATCAATCAATTCTTTTACAAAGATTCCGGAAAGGGGATATGTTAATTGCTCAGGGTACTTTTTCCAATTGGTCCAAATCTCACTAATTGAGATTTTTTCATCATTTGCTTTTAACCAATCTTTTACTATCTGCTCTTTATTCTGATTTGTCTGGTCAAAACATACTGCCGTACCTTCATTTATCAATCCGGTTTTATTCAAAACCCTGGTCGAATAATTTGAAATAACATGTGTCATTTCATGACCTTTTGTTTGCCGATAATAAGAATGTACGATACAGAATCCGGGGTCAGCAAATCCTAAATTGACATTTAAAAGACTCTTTGCGTCTTCTCTTGATTCCCAAGCGAAGAAGTCAATCTTTTTTGGTAATTTACTATTAAAGAATTTGTTTATATTCTGAAAAGCTTCTTCTCTTGAAGACACATAGTTTTCTATGTCAGAATCACTCATCTTTTGAAAATAAAACCTAAAATTTTCTGAATCAACAATTTTCCAATCCCCATAAAAGTCGTCAAATCCACACAATAAAATTATTTTATTTGCATATTGGGTGGCATTTTGGGTCGCGTTCAATTCAACACACTCTTTTGCAGCTTTTTTTGAATAGTCATAATCCTGAAGCATGAAATAACAAGTACCTAAATATGCAAGTGCCCATGCTTTGCGCCAGGAATTAATCTTATCATTTTTTACTGTCGATTCAAGATAAGGTATAGCTCTTTTAAAGTCTTTTTGATCGGTGTATGAACGACCCAATAATAAATTTAAGTCAATATTATTAAGGTCATTTTCGAGAAGTGGTTTTGCTTTTTCAATGACTGATTTTAGATTCTGTGAATTGTACAATTTCCATAAATCGTCAATTTCAGCATTTTGTCCAGAAGTGATAAGAGCTATCAGAATAAAGAACAATGTAAGATTTTTTTTCATAAATTATTGATTTAAATGTTTCCGGTGTTTTTACTATTTTGCTTAACGCATGGCAATTGCCACAGTAACCGCGAACAGACAGTATTCCTGTCTGCTGCAACAAACTTTGAAGCAGAACAGAATGCATCAAACTGTCCCTTCTCCGTCAACAGCAATACCCCTCCAGCATATGCATGTATACACACTACTGAAAGCGTTGAAACAAAATTAAAAATTTTCGATTTTATATGTTACCATGTTGCGTAAAAAATTCCCCCAAAGTGCCCAGAGAGCTTTTGGTGGCATGAGAGGTGCTTCGGTGGATATAAATGAATCACCGGGTATTTACCCGATTGGGTGCAGCCATACTTTTGAAGTTATCTTTTGGAACCCCAATAATTATGTTCGGCTCCCTTAGTTTCTAAATATCTAAAATCTAAATTATTCGTGCCATTTTTAAAAAACTTGACTTTTTGACCTTTATTAATCTGTACAGAAAAAACATGCTCCGATTTTTTCTCAATCTTAACTTTGGGGGATGTTAACAAGCTATCTACTTTTATATCAGATTGAATAACGCATGGTTCACCGGCAATCGATTCTACAGAAAAGAATTTTGTCTGACTATTTTCTCTTACTGCAGTCACCAAAAAAGCCCCTTCGGCTCGAAGATTCATAAACGATACATCTTTCCAGACATCTGGTGTTGCGGGAAAAATACGAATAACATGGTCATGGCTCTGGATAAGCATGTCATTGATTGACTTATTAAATGAGAGTGGTGTTTCGGAACACATGCCAACTTCACGATACAACGTGTTATCTCCTATTCCGGGGATCTCCCAATAATGTTCACGATTTGCAAAATTAAAATAGCCATTCAAATACTTCAGTGCATTATTGCCATCGCCCATGTAAGCATAAGCACTTGCACTCCATGTATATGAATATCCTGCTTTATCATCTCCGGATTTATCAATCCAATATTTTATTGATTTACGGATTAATTCTTCATTTTCTGGTGTATTATTTGTTAAAATACCTAATGGATAAATCATGAGAAGATGGGAAAAATGTCGATGTGCTGATTCCAACTCTACATCTTTTCCAATCAGCAAACCCCTTTCATTTACGGGAAAGTCAATTAAGTTTGCTTGCAAATTTTTCCACTCCGCAATTGATGGCTCGTTTATTTTTAACCTTTCGGCAGTTGAAATCAATGTTTTCAAACCCCATTTAAACAATGATAAATCATAATTGCAATCTTGAGCAGGCTTGTATTCAGGCGACATGGTCACCGGCAAATGATATTTCCCGTCTTTGGTTTTATAGGTCAGATTTATAAACAGATTGACACTTCTCTTTAGTAAAGGATAAAACTTATATTTGAGTAAAGTGTCGTCCATACTATATCTGCAATAAAGATAATAGTTATGAAGTGCCCATGTTAAGTTACCTACTTCACGGTTGTAATAGGGTGGAATACTATCATCGGGATTTACACTTGAAAGCATGTCAAAACTGCTTGCACGGCCCAATGCGGATGAGTTGTGACGAAATCTTTCCGGCACATTTTGAATCAGAGAGGGTAAATTATCATCAAAAGTAGCGCAATATGGTTTTGCTGCCTCAAGGTTATTTGAGGCAAATAAATGGCTGTACATAAGCTGCGAATTCAAATTCCACCAGATCCCCTGCCACAATGTGTGGCTGTACCAAGGGCCCATAAGATCTGTAATTTGTAAATTTTCACGCATCGTGCATCCTGTTACATAGCGTTGTATCCAATAATAGTTTAATATGCGTGTATCAGGTATTGAGACAAAAGATTTTTGATAATAAGCATTCCACCATTTCCTATGCGACTCTACTAAGTTAATGGGTTTCTCTTTTAAACATGCAGAAAGAATTTCCGCTGCATCAAAAGGTTTTGCCTTTACGGGATTTGAATATTCCAACGTACTATAATAAATGGTTTTATTTCCAACTTTTTTTGATGCCGAACCTACTACAAAGTAACGGCCTGAATGTTTCAATACCTGTTTATAAAGAAATATGCCATCTTTTATTTCAACAGCAGGATCCGGATTTGTATCATATATGCCTTTTTCCTGATGGTCAAGTGCTTTTAAATCGATCAAACAGCCAGAAATATCAGGTACAAAATGCCAATCATCAGCGTCTTCATTCCCTTCGGATTCTAATTCAGTAACAACAACTGGTAGGTCGGCATGAGTATAATGCCTAACGTGAATAATTCCTTCGCTAGTTGCAATGGTTCCTACTACTTCAGCATTCCACAAGTCGACACGAAGATTCGTTTGATGCAGAACTCCCCTGGGTTTGAACTCAAACCGACCAACTTGCATGCGGGACCAATGATAACCTTCTGGCCTGATATCACAACTATCTGTTAAATCGGTGCGATTGATTTCGAAAAGAATTTTGTTGGTATCACCATCAAATCGATTTTTATCCATCCGATGGATTACAGTTCCTATCAAACCATTGCCCGTCATTGGGCCATCGTAGTAATACGAAGTTAATGTGTCCCAAACAGGATCCTGTTTTGACAAAAATTCTTTATAATCAATATGATGACTCAATCCCTGATTATTAGAACATCCAGGTAGCCACCAAAATTGTGTAATTACGAATACATATCTTATCAGAATTTTCATATAATTAAAATTAATTATTTTGGTTTGTCAGCACAAATGTACCAGTTTCCCTTCTCAAAGTTGGATAATATGGGAAGGCATTAAAAGCGGTCGACTTCAAAGCACTGGTTTTCAGTGATTCTTTAGACCGAAAAACCAGTATCATTAAGGCATTAAATCATTTGATTTTGATAGACTGTTTTGATTTTGATTTTTAGAAATATTTTGATCTGTTTTTTGCTCAGACAAGGCAAAATTGACGTGAATAGCCATAGCTATTTATGGAAATTTTGCAGCAGTATGAGTGAAAAAGACGCAAAATAGAATAAATGGATAAATTTAAAACAGTCTCTAAAACAGTCTCTTATATTAAGGCAAATTTAAAAAAAGAATTGAACAAGAAGCGGTGTTCGTCCATTTAGGTGAAAGAATTAAAAAAACACAGGTTGCAACTTGTCGATTATCGTAAATTCTGCAAACTAACCGGAATACACTTTTACCTTAAAAAAATGAAACAAAAATTTTATTTAGTTGTTTATTCTTGTGGGTTATCATTAAATTTCAGAAAATTATGACAGGTAAAATCAATATTAATCGCAGAAAATTCATTTCAACAGGTGCCGCCTTAAGTTTGGGATTACCTTTAATTGGGAAAGGCAGAGCGACCATCACTCCGGATTCGATTTTACAACCGGAAATAACACAGGAATGGCGAAACAAGCAGTCAGGCATGGCATATCGTCAGTTGGGAAATACCGGTTTGATGGTCTCTGAAGTTGTTAATGGCGGCGATCCGGTCAGACTGGGAAACCTGCGCATCACCGAAATGGCAATGGAACGTGGATTGAACTACCTTGATATGGCGCCTGCATATGGCAATGGGGAATGCGAAAGAAGTTACGGCAAGATCATTGACAGCAGTGCCAAACGCGAAAAGGTATTCATGACCACCAAGGTAAGCGGATATCCCGGGGTTAGAAACAATCTGTATCGTGAAATATATAACAGTCTGTCAGCTAGCAAGCAGGAATATTATCAAAAGAAAGCAGCAGAAATGCGTGCTGTCCGTCAGGTGGATAAGCCCGGTTATTTTATTACTTACTGGCCCGGACAGCCACGCTCCTTTGAAGGCACCTACCTGAGCAATGCGTTAGCTGTTGATTATGCGCATAAGGTTGAGAGAAACCCGAAGTTTAAGGATTTCATATTGAAATCGGTTGAAGAGAGCCTGAAACGTGTTGGAACCGATTATTTTGATATTCTGATGTGTCCCCACGGGGCAGGATCCTCCGAAGAAGTACAAATAGAAGAAACCTTTTCAACCTTTGAACAGCTAAAAAAAGAGGGGAAAGTTCGTTTTCTGGGAGTATCTTCTCACAATGACCCGGCCGGCGTATTAAGAGCGGCCAGAAAAACCGGACTTTATCAGGTGGCCATGGTAGCGTATAACATCATTAACGGTGGGTACATGGAACGAGAAATTGAACTGGCCAAAGAGAGTGGTATGGGCATCATCGCCATGAAAGCTGCCATGGCTGTCGCTACTCAGCATAAAGAACTGCAACCCATACCCGAGTGGCGTATTCAAAAAGTTGAAAGAATCGTGCCTGGAGATATGAAACCTCCGGTAAAAGCCTACCTGTGGGCGTTGCAAAACCCCAACCTGTCGGCTGTAATTTCTAACCTTTGGGATGAACAACACCTGAATGAAAATCTTTCGGTAGTTGGTAAAAAGGTAGAATTGCAACCGGGGTGATTTTTTATGTTTTGGAAAATTTCCGCGGTGTTTATATTTTTAATTTGGAACTCTGATTTCGCACTATTACTTGATATACAAGACCTTTTTTTGATAAACAGATCCTTCAGATCTCATACGGAAAAGATAAAATCCGCCTGACACATTCGCGTTTCCCTGATCGGTGCCGTTCCAGCGGGTTTCATATATCCCAGGTTGATGCGGCTCGTCAATCAATCTATTTATTTCTTCTCCGAGGAAATTATAGATGGATAGGGTGACCTTGCTTGCTTTCAGCACCTCATATCTTATTGTGGTGGATGAAGAAAATGGATTGGGATAACAGTCGAAGAGAATCTCTTTCGTTGGTTCTGGCGTTCTGGAAACTCCAAGGACAGATCCTTTCATCCAGAGATTGATTTCCTTATTTACTCCGGATTCATGGATGATGGATGTTTGTGTGCCCAGGGAATCAGTATAAAGCTGGCATTCAGAGTTATCCATTAAAATTTTGACTATGATTGCAGAATTATCCGAAGTGCCTTCTTCTTCAGCGGTGGAAGTGTCATCGGTACTGACCGGAATATAATAATATCCATCCTTTGTAATGCCTTCTCCAATCAGTTGCTGATTGTAGGCATTATAAATTCGCACGATCAGGTTATCAGCCGGAAGATTTGTCTGCTGATCCCTGATCTTGCCGGTATAACATGCAGGCAGCGCATAATAATAGGGTCTTGTGTAATTTTTCTTATAAATGGTATTGGAGCTTTTATAAGGAGGAGGCAGTATCCAGGTTCCAGCTGCGCTTCCGATGAAGAGTTCACCAGTATGTGGATTGACTTTCAATCCGACACTTCCTATCCTGGGGAGGTTGTAAGAGATATTCATCCAGGTTTTCCCGTCATCAATGCTTCTCCAGACATTATCAATGCCATTAGTGAACATACTCACATACATAATATTAGGGAAAGTGGGGTCGAATGTTATAAATCTCGCAAAGTTACCATATTGAGTGTTCCCGGCAACATCAATCACTCCTAATCCTTTCCATGATGTGCCGTCAAATACGGCCATATCTCCACGTGTAACACCTGTCATGTTTCCGTTGCATACCGCGAAGACTTTGTTGGGATCTACAGGATGCACATTGAAAGTAGGCCTGGAATCAAGGGGTGTGAATGAATAGCCGGGACTTGCATACAGGCTCCAGTTCTGCCCACGGTCGGTTGAACGGTAGATTTTGTTACGGCTGTTATTCCTGTTGATGGCATAAATGATATCGGGATATTTGTCGCACATGCCGAAGATGGAGCCGTTCATGTCATCCAGCATAGGCAGGGCCGTAAAGGTAGATCCTCCGTCAGAGGAAATTTTATTGCCTGCATAAATGATATTCTTATCGGTGGTGTGGTATTTCACGAACAGGTGATATTCTTTATAAGCAGTGGTAATGCCACTTTCTATCACGGTTGGTACACTCCAGTTAACTCCTGCATCACCGGTGAATACCACCTTGGTATCAAAGGTATAACCCGCTGATGAAACGATCTTACTACTACTCTGGACGGGTTCAATATCTCCATTATACATACTTGTCCAAGGGATGATCGGATTGCTGCCTTCACGCCATGAAGCAGGTACTCCCCGTCGTTCAAAAAAATCGCTCCCGGTTTCGGTAAGCATCATTCCTACATCGGCATTAAAGGTTACGAAGCGGTCGGGATTATATGGATCAAAGACCATGGACTGGTTGCCCCAACCCCATGCAAAGCCTGTGAAAAAATCAGAGCTTACATCGAATGTCACTCCTGCATCACTTGTTCTTCTGAATTGAGCCACTGAGTAGGCGAATGCATCTGTGGAATCTTTGGGATTGGGAGCTATGCCGGAAAACTGTCCGCGGATAACGATCTTATAATTCCTGCTCAACCCCGGCTGTTCTTCAAAATACCCGGATTTGGTCCAGGTGTTCCCTCCGTTCCTGGAAACCCACAGATTAGCTCCGGTCCTGGCTTCAGGCACCATGTATAGCAAATCAGGAAATCCGGGATTCATAAATACAAAATAAGCATAATTGCCTGTGACTTTTTTAAAATTCAATCCTCCGTTAGTAGAGCGGTAAACCCCGTCAGCTTTTACTGTTGCGAAGATAATTTGAGGGTTCTTCGGATTTATTTCCACCGACATTACCTCTCCGGCCGGCAGATCACCCAATTTTGAAAAAGTTTTCCCTCTATCGGTACTACAGAATAACCCATCCTCCGTTCCCATGTAAACCGTTGTTCCATCAACCGGATGGGTTTTCAGGTCATAGATCTTCTCATACTCGGTATGATCAAACAATTTTATCCATGAATTCCCTCCATTTTCGGATATATAAAATGCTCCCGGTCCTCCGTCCGTCCTGCTGTCATAAGGATGTACAACATACCATCGCATGGCTTTGTTTTCATCCACATTGATACTGGTCCTATCATAAGCAATGGTTTTCCGGTTATACCTGTGGAGACTGGAATTATAGTTCGGTTTTGAAGGGAGCACCAGTTCCCAGGTTTTCCCGCTGTCCTTTGAGCGGAAGACCCCCTCATAATTGCTTGTCCTGAAATTGCTTGAACTTGAGACAGTTGCAAAAACAACACTTGAATCAAGGGGATCAACTTCAATGGATAACGCAGCGTGGACGAACATCCCTTTGCAAAGGCATTTATCCCAGGTGTCCCCCCCATCTCCGCTTCGCCAGATCTGGCAGACATCATGAGCAATATATATCACGTTGGGATGGTTGTAACACCTCGTAATGCCATGCATGTGCTGTTCACCTTCACCACCAATCCCGCCAAGCTTGAATTCTCCTTCAGACCTGATAGGCATTACCCTCCAGCCGTCATAGATCACAGGTTCCTGGGCATGGTTGCTCAGCCCGGCGGTTAAAAACAAGAAAATAGATATAAGTTTTTTCATTTGTATGGATTATAATGCTACAGCGGAAAACCTTTAAAAATTAATAATTTTTTTAATTAAACATCATACAATTAAATGTTTATATCAACCATAGGTTTTCAGAGAAGCCCTTATATTTGATCATCCACCTGGCTAAATGCCGCGGGTACTGGTTGCTGTCAGTGCAAGAAATAAATAATACCAAAAGCTAAGCCCCGGTTATTTCAGCAGGTTCATTTCCTGAATCGTAACAGGTCCAAGCAGTCCCGAAACACTCAGTGGAACCTGATCCCATGTCATACGACCAACCCTGGCAATATTTGTATTGGTGAATTCCTGGCCTGTGATTGCATCTCCGATGATACGGTTACACCAGTTATTGGCCACCTCGATGGTAAGAACATTCTCCCCGTTTTTGATAAAACTGGTCACATCATACTTAAAGGGTTTAGCCCATACAATACCAAGGGATTGCCCGTTAAGCCAAACTTCAGCCATTTCAGCCATTTCACCCAGGTCAAGAAAAATCCGCTGTTCTTCTGACAGTGGAGTATTCATTTCATAGGTAAAA
>Ga0172382_10000901_pt1 | contig 55060 bp, 47 predicted proteins | sample Leawel138RmetaG_FD_122245 | JGI IMG/M metagenome (GOLD analysis project Ga0172382, IMG submission 122245) | Leachate microbial communities from a municipal landfill in Southern Ontario, Canada - Leachate well 138R metaG | ecosystem: Engineered > Solid waste > Landfill > Unclassified | place...
GAGGTCCCCGCCGGGCAGGAGTTCCTTTGCGGCATCGAGGTTTTCCTGCTTCCGGCCGCAGATCACGACCCGCGCGCCCTGCTCCAGCAGGGCCCGGGCGATCTCAAGGCCGATGCCCCTGGTCCCGCCGGTGACCACGGCCACTTTGTCCTTCAGAGCGTAGCGCATTTCGCCCATATATTTCATTCCTCCTTTTTTAGCCTGCCGTGCCGTTCCCGCTTAGGAGTCCCGCTGTCTGATCACCTCCATGAAGGCGTCGATCCGGGTCAAGGCCTGACTCTCCGAGAAGCTGCGCTCGTCCACCATGTGGGATTCGAGCATCATGCAGGGTATGTCCTTTTTCTCCCTGACCATGCGCATGATGTCGTACTGTCCGAACGAGTAGGGCTTGCAGCTCCGGTTCGAGTGCATAACCAGTCCGTCGACCTCGTATTTGTCGATCATCGCAAAGATGGTTTTCGCCATCTCGTCCACCCCGATGTTGAGATAGATTCGGGTGTACGCCTCTGCCATGGAGCCGATGAAGTCGTTCTCATCGATGTACTGCATGGAGCCGCACCAGGCCGTGGTGTAGGTATCGGCCACCAGGCAGGCCCCATGGGAGGCGAAGGTGTCCGAGAGCCACTTCAGCCGGTACCACACCGGCAGGTTATCCCACAGGAGGCGGTAGCGCTCGTTTTCCACGGCGCTTATACCCTGGCTCACGCGCTCCTTCATCTCTTCGAGGAGTCCGGTGTAGAAGTCAACCACCTTGTCAGTGCCGCGCAGGGTGACGATGAGTGCAAGAAAGAAGAACGCATCGAACGCAGTCATGGGAGAAGGCCGGTGAGCCGCCGCGTCAAGGACCTCCTGCCAGAGACGCTGGCCTTTCAAAGAGAGCCTGCCCACCTCCATGCCTTGGTCGAAATCGAACTTTTTTTTGCACACGCCTTCGAGAAAACCGATGTACTCGTCGATCTGGGTCCGGGCATAGCGTCTGGCCTCATCGGCAAAGCCCACGTGGCAGAACGGGGTGTCGAAGATGAAGAGCGGAACATTGAAGAGCCGGGCCTGGATCTCGTACCATTTCATGACCGTGCCGCAGATGTTGTTGCAGCACACGAGCATGTCGGGCTTCGGGAGGCCGCCGATGGGCCCGCCGTCCTCCAGGGCGCACGCGATGTCGGCCCGGGCGTAAGAGCACAGGTCGGTGCTGTAGCCCAGGGCCTCGGCCTTGGCGCAGAGATCGCCTCCCATGTGGGACGCGCCGATCATGGCCCCGTAGTTTTCCGGGTATACCGGGATGACGTCCATGACGATGAGCGGCTCGACCGGGCCCCCGCTCGTGATCCAGGCCACCTTTTTTCCGGTCTGGTCCGCGGTTTTGGCCTCGATGTAATACTCGGTCATGATCTCGCGCATCCTCTTGGCCGACCTGAATTTTTTCTTTTTTTCGACATTTGTCTGCGGCATGGCCTATCCCTCCCTTCCGGTCTGCGAGGCGCCGGTGAACGCGGTCCTGGTCTCCGGCCCGAGCATCTGGGTGAAGGTCTCGATCCGGGTGAGGATCTGCCCCTGGGGGGGCAGGCGATCTTCGATCTCCAGCAGCATGGAGGGTATGCCCGCACCATCCAGGCATGCTTTCAGATACGGATAGTCGAAGCTGTGGGGATCGCAGAACTTGAGATAGAGGAAGATCACGCCTTGCGCTCCGTGCTCCCGGGCCTGCGCGAGGAGGTGTTCGCCTCTTGCTGTAGGCGATTTGTGCTTTGACGGGCAGACCTGGCGTTCGAAGAGGCGCCCGGCAATCGAGGCGAGAGGGTCGCCCTCTTCCCGGATCATGCCCGAAAACCAGCGGGTCCCGGTACACAGGTCGTCCCAGACCACCTGTCCTCCCGAACGCTCGATAAGGTCGTAGATGTCCGGGTGATTGCACGCATTGCCCACCAGCATGAGCCGCCTGCCCCGTCCCTCTCGGCCGGGCACATCCTCTCGAAGCTTCCGGAGAAGAGCCTGGAGCTTGCCTCTGAGCTCTTCCCTGTCCATGACCATGGACGCCCTGACGATCGAGAAAAGCTCGCTGCCTGTGAGAATCCCTGGATTGCGGGACTTGAGCTCGTAGATCTCGCTCAGGCAGGAGCGAATGGTGTTAAAGGTCCTGATGGACGATCCGAGCCCTTCTTTGGTGATCACAAGGCCGAAGGAGGACTCCAGTTCTCTCTTGAACCTCTTAAGCACGTCGATCAGATACTGCCTGGCGCTCTCGCTCGTGAGCTTGACCGGGAGCACCACGTCGGCAAAGAAGCCGTGGCTGGTGTTGAGCCGCCAGATATCGGAGAGTCGCTGGATGGAATCGCAGGTATGGGGAAAAACAGTGCCGTCGAGATAATCGAGCCCGCCTGCCAGAGACTCGGCGAGCGCTTCGCGAACGAGCGAGCAGCAGTAGGCCTGCAGATGCTTCTCCGCGATCCCGGAGTCGCCCCTGGTGCCGAAGAGCCGTATGGGATGCAGCCCGGCTGCGTGGATGATCTCCTCGGGCGCGTAGGAACAGTAGCACCCGATCACAGATCGTCCCGACGCCCTGATCCTCCGGGCATATGCGCCGGGATCGCCGGCAACCTCTATGAATTCGTTCAGTATGTCCATCTAAAATCCCCCGTGCACTGATATGGAACAACAGGCCAAGAGCCGGATCATGCCTGCGGACAGGCATTTTGCCGACACATACCGGATTGCATCTCCCCGGCAGGTCCGTGAAAACCTGCCATGGCGGCACCGGGACACCTCCCGGTCGAACAGGGGTGATTATATCAGCACGTAGCTGTTCCTTTCAATGAAAAAACAGCTTATAATAATACAATACGACATTACCATGGAATACTTCAGGGAGGCATTATGAAGAAGGTTTCGGTCCCGTCCAGGCTCTGGCACGAGAACAATGAGCGCGAGCTTTCTTTTCCGGAACAGTGGGAGGTCGGCAACCTTACCTCCCCGGGGTTTGAAAAGCCCGGCCTGAGCCCGGAGGAGATCAGGGCAAAGGTTGAGCGGCCCATCGAAGGACCTTGTCTCGAGGAGCTCGCGCAAGGAAAGAAGCAGGCCGTGATCGTGTTCGACGACATGACAAGGCCCACTCCGGTCAGGGATGTGGCGCCGTTCGTTCTCGATGCCCTTCACCGCGCCGGGTTTGAGAAAGACCGGATCAGGTTTCTCTGGGCCCTGGGCTCGCACGGGGCATACGACATGATCAATGCCCGCAAAAAGCTCGGGAACGAGATCGTCGAGAACTACGCGGTGTACAACCACGATCCGTTTCAGAACACGGTGCGCGTGGGAAGGACCCCAACCGGGGTCGAGATCTGGTTCAACCGCGAGTTCATGGACTGCGACCTCAAGATCGGCATCGGCTGCGTCACAGCCCACGTACACGTTGGCTTTGGCGGGGGTGCCAAGCTCATCATGCCGGGCGTGGCAGGGATCGAGACCATCAACCAGTTCCACAACCAGCTCTTTCGCGATCCGGGCAGGTCCGGCCTGGGGAACTTCGACAACAACATCATGCGGGCCGAGTGTGATGCCGCGGGCGAGATGGCCGGGCTCGACTTCAAGGTCGACTGCCTGCTCAACCGCCGAGGCCGGATCGTGAACCTCTATGCCGGACCGTTCAAAGCCACCCACCAGGCAGGCGCAGACGAGGGCAGAGACCACTACGGCATCCCCTTTTCCAGCGGCTATGACATCGTGGTGTGCAATGCCTATGGCAAGGCCAGCGAGTCGGCCATCGCCCTGCTGCTCGCGTTCACGACCCTGAAACCGGGCGGACAGGGCACTGCGGTGCTCATCTGCGACGCGCCCGAGGGCCAGGTGCCCCACTACGTCATGCGTTCCTGGGGAAGCGGCTACGGGGGCAGACACTACGCACACAAGAACCCGGGGTTCATCCCCATGCTCATGAAGAGGCTCATCGTGCTCAATCCCTTACCCGACCGGACGAGCCTGGACCTCGTCTGCCACAACGACGACGCCGTTGTCGCCAAGACCTGGGACGAGGTGATCGCGCTGCTCAAGCAGGACTATCCCGATACGGCGCGCGTCGCCGTGGTCCAGGACGGCACCATGCAATACATGAAACCGCAGGCTTAAAAAGGAAAGATCAGGTCCCCCTTCTCATCACCGGATTTTCCGGCTATAAAAAATAAGCGCGGTGCGCCCGAGCATGGTCCTCCAGGCTTTTATGGAAGGATGCCGCGCGCCATCCCGGGCAAGAGTCGCATGCTTAAGTGGTTGGGCCGCCGCCTTGCCCTGGGAAAGGAGAGCACATCGTGAGCACAGAGCAGGACGGCGCGTCCATGCCGTGGGAAGATCGGGTCATCACCCCGCAGGAGGCATTGCAGCACATCGAACCTGGGATGAAGATCTTTCTGGGCACCGGGATTGCCGAGCCCCGGACCCTGGTGAAGCACCTCATGGCAGCGGACGAGCCCAACCTCCAGGACCTGGAGCTGATCCAGATCGTGAGCCTGGGTGACGTGATCATCATGAAGGAGCTGCAGACCCAGAAGTTCAGGCTCAAGACCTTCTTCTCGGGATGGGTGGCGAGCGAGGCCATCACCGAGGGACGCGTGGACTTGATCCCCAGCAGGTTCGCGCGGATCCCGGCCCTTATCGAGTCCCGGATGCTGCCCATCGACGCGGCGTTCATCCAGATCACGCCTCCCAACGAGGCGGGCTACTGCAGCCTGGGCATGGCTGTCGATGCCGCGCGCCACGCCATGGACCAGGCATCGCTGGTGATCGGAGAGATCAATTCTGATGCGCCCTTCACCTTTGGCGACACCTTTGTACCGATCTCTGAGTTCGACTTCCTGGTCCGCTCCCAGGACCCGCCCATCTTTTTCCAGCGATGGCCCGTGGACGAGGTGTTCGACCAGGTTGGCGCAAACGTGGCCTCGGTCATCGAAGACGGGAGCTGCCTGAGCTTCTCCATCGGGCCCCTCTACGAGGCCCTGACGCGTCACCTGGTCCAGAAGCGCAACTTAGGCATCCACTCGCCCTTTTTCACGGACGCCCTCATGGACTTGGTCACCAGCGGCGCGGTGTCGAACCGCAACAAGCGGGTCTACCGCGGAAAGTCGCTCACCTCCTATGCCTTTGGCACAAAGGAGCTCATGGTCTGGCTCGATCGCAATCCCCTGGTGGATTTCCAGGGAATCGACACTGTGTTCAACCCGATCCAGATCGGCATGAACCCGCGGTTCATTGCGGTGATTCCGGCCCGGAAGGTCGACCTCTCGGGACGGGTCGCCATGCACATCGGCAAGGGCAACGTGGCCGCCACACCGGGCGAGGTGGCAGATTTCGTCAGCGGCGCCGAGCTCTCTGAACGGGGCAGCACCATCTTTGCCCTGCCCAGCCGGAACCGCAAAGGCAGGCCCAACATCCTCCTTTCCGTGGAAGACCTGCCCAACCAGCTCAGTCTGCGGGAGTCTGTTGACATGGTGGTCACCGAATACGGTGTTGCCAACATGCGGGGCCGGACCGTGCGCGAGAGGGCCCAGTTTCTCATTGATATCGCCCATCCCGAAGACCGGAAAACCCTCTTCGAACAGGCCAAGGGGCGTAAAATACTCTACCCCGACCAGATCTACCTGCCGGAATCCGCCCGCCTCTATCCTTCGGATATCGCCACCAGGCACACCTTCAAGGGAGATATCGAGGTCCGGTTCCGCGCCATCAAGCCCTCTGACGAGGAGGAGATGCGCAGGCTCTTCTACCGGTTCTCGGACAGGACGGTCTATTACCGCTATTTCAGCCCCATCAAGGTCATGCCCCATGCAAAGATGCAGCAGTATGTGAACATCGATTACATCGACACGCTCTCCATCGTAGGCCTGTCAGGTTCTCCCGAAGAGGAGCATATCGTGGCCGAGGCCCGCTTCGCCAAAGACCGGAACAAGCCCTATGGAGACGTGGCCTTTGTGGTGGAGGAACAGTACCAGGGCATGGGGATCGCCACCTATCTCTATGAGATGCTCGTATCCCTTGCCAAGGAGCGCGGCCTTCACGGGTTCACGGCAGATGTGCTGGCGAGCAACAAGGCCATGATGAAGGTGTTCGAAAAGGGCAGATACCCGGTCAGGGCGGGCCTCTCCCAAGGGGTCTACGAGCTCGTCATCACGTTTTGAAGGGCATCAGAGCTGTTCGATGATGCTCAGTCGCTCCTCGAATTCGGCATTGATCAGGTCGAACTCATGGGTGAGCGCTTCGAGGTTCGTGAACAAGGACTCAATCTCCTGCTCGCAGGCGTGAATCTCCAGGGATATCCCGGATATCCTCTTCCCGTCCCTGGCAAGGGTGGCCTCCTGCATGGCGGCGTGGAGCGTTTTCAGCTTTTTCTCGCGGGCGTCGATACCGTTTTCCACCCGGGAGATCTCCTTCTCCAGCGGACCGAGCGCCCGGGAGCGCTCGGTGATGATCCCGGCCCGCCTCTTGCGAAGCTCCTTCTTGTCGAGCTTCTCATCGTTTTCCCGCTCGGGCTTCGCCTTTTTCGCGGGCATGAGGGTCTCTTCCTCGTCGCCCCAACCGCCCTTTTCGAGAAAGCGCTGATATCCTCCCTCGAACACCTCGATCGAGCCGTTCTTGAATATAATGAGCCGCTCGGCAAGGGCATGAAGGAACATCTCGTTGTGGGTGACCATGACCACGGCCCCCTCGAAGCTGTCCAGGGCCGCGAGCAGGGCGTCGCTCGACTCCATGTCCAGGTGGTTCGTGGGCTCGTCCAGAAGCAGGAGATTCAGAGGGGTCGCCAGGAGCTTGCCCAGCATCACCCGGCTCTTTTCCCCGCCCGAGAGCACCTCGATCTTCTTCAAGGCATAGTCTCCCTCGAACATCATGGCCCCGCAGATATCCCTGGCCTTCTGGCGGTCGATGTCACGATAGCTCGCGATGATCTCTTCCTCCACGGTTCTCGTGCTCACAAGGCTCGACACGTTGGTCTGCTCGAACACACCCGGAACGGTCTTGGGATTCCGGGCGATCTCGCCGGCGCGGGGGGTAAGGCTGCCTGCCAGCAGTTTGAGCAGTGTGGTCTTGCCCTTGCCGTTGGGGCCGATGATGCACACCTTCTCGCCCGGCCGCAGGGTGATAGTGAAATCCCTGATGAGCTCTGTAGACGGGTCGTAGGAAAAGATCAGATCCTGGGCAGTGAGCACATACTTGCCGACAAAGGGCTCAAAGCGGAAAGAAAAGTCCAGGATCTTGATCTTCTCCAGCTTGTCCTTTTTCTCCATCTTCTCCAGGGTCCTGATCCGCGACTGCACCAGGCCCACCAGTCGAGCCTTGGCCCGGAACCGGGTGATGAAATGCTCCACCTCTTTGCGCTTGCGCTCGTCGTTGAGGCGGGTCTTTTCGTACACCTCTTCATCCTGGGCGATCTGGGTATAGTATTTCTCTGTGTGGCCTTGGATCTTCCGGACCTTTTTCCGGTGAATCCCCATGGTATGGGTCACGATCCTGTCCATGAAGGTCCTGTCGTGGGTGATGAGCAGGAGCTCGTGGGGCCACGAGATCAGGAAACGCTCGATCCACCGGATCGAGGTGATGTCGAGGTAGTTGGTGGGCTCGTCCAGGAGCAGGAGATCCGGCTCGGAGACCAGCACCTTGGCCAGGTTCAGCCTCACCTGGTAGCCGCCCGAGAACTCATAGGGGCTGCGCTGCATATCCTCCTCGGAAAACCCGAGGCCGGCGAGCACCTTTTCCACCTTCCAGTGCTGCTCTTTTTGTGTCTCGGGCAATCCCTTCATTCCCTCGCCGAGCACGGTGTCTTCGGTAAAGTCCAGATGCTGCCTCACATAGCCCATGCGATAGCCTTTCGGGATCACGATCTGCCCTGCATCAGGCGTCTCCTCTCCCACGATCATCCGCAGAAGCGTGGTCTTGCCATGCCCGTTTCTGCCGACCAGCCCCACCCGCTCCCTGGAGTTGATCTTGAAGCCGACATCATCGAACAGCGTCTGCCGGGCATAGCTCTTGGAGAGATTCTCTGCGCTTATCATGGCGCTACCATATAGCAGTGGATGGTTCAGTCAAGTTCAATCCTGCTCTTCAGTTGCCCGGTTTCGGGAGAATCCCCCGGATAAATCGGCTTATACCCGAAGGTCCATACCATTGATTCACCCAATCCCGACAACGGCGTTTCCCGATTCCGGTCACCTCAGTGCGATCCGCAGCAGAGGCCAGAGCCGGTCCATGTGCTTAAGGTCCCGGATGCGGCCGAAGATCCCGGCTCGCAGGGTGGAATAGATCAGATTGTGCCTGCGCAGATCGCGCATGGGGGGAGAGCCCTGGATGCCCTGCTCGAGTTTCTCTGTCGTGTCCGCGGTCCATGCTCCGGACTGCAAGGCCCTTGCGCCCAGTCTGCCCGCAGTATAGCCCAGGAGAAAGGAGGTCCTGATCCCGCTCCCTCCCCGCGACTGGACGTGCCCCAGCACATCGCCCGCCATGACAAGCCTGTCTTCGGGGCAACAGGGCGAGATCATTCTGCCCATGGGGATCGCTGTCTTCAGAGAATAAAAGGGCGTGGTACCTTCAAGCCTCTCCCTGAACACTTCGTGGGCCTGTGTGAACTCATCGAAGGAGACAGCGCCGGGTTTGCGGCCCCGGGCATAACCCATGAGGATGATCTCGGCCTCGTCCTTTGCCCGGGGAAAAATGGTGGCGATGGTCAGGGAGCCGCCATGGACGTGGAAGTGGTATTCGAACCGGTCGGCCGGGCCGGTGTATCCCCGCACGAGCCGCTTGGAAACGGGCATGTCCATGCCCGCGCGGTCAATGCTCAGGACCCGGGATGCAGGGTCTTCGCACCCGCCGCAGGAAAAGACCGCCTTTGTCTTAAGCTCCTCTTCCATGAAACCGCCCACCATGGCCCTCACCCCTGCGATCCGGCCCTGCTCCCGGATAAAGCCCACCACGGTGGAGGCGGGCAATATCCTGGCCCCCGCAGCCTCTGCCACGCATGCCATGGCCTGGATGAAATCAGGCCAGGAGATGATGAGGTTGGGGTTGTCGATAGTGCGGTCCACCCGTCTCAGGCCGGTGTGGGAGAAGTATGATCTCCTGTTGATCCGCCGGATGGTCTGTTTCGCAAAGAACCCTTCTCCCAGCAATCCGTCCATCTTGCGGTCAAAGCGGATGGTCTCCCCTCTCCTCTTCGCTCCGATCCGGTCCTGCATCTCGAGGACGGCTACATCCACCCCATGCCGGGCAAGGGCCAGTGCAGTGCCGAGCCCTGCGGGGCCGGCGCCGATCACCAGCACGTCGGCAAAGAATTTTCCTCCCATTTCTCCCTCCTCATGTCATGTACCCACGCATGAACTCCTCTCTGTCACAGGCCTTTTTCAGGAGCCTGCGGAAATCCTTGAGCTCAGTGGCCCTGATGAAGTGGTCCAAGTCTTCATATTCATCTCCCAGCGGCAGGAAAGCAGCCTGCATGCCCCGCGACTCCACGAGGCCGGCGGCCCGGAGCATCAGATCCTTCCTTTCTCTGCCGCTGCCCACGCAGAGGATGCATCTTGCGGTCCCATACGATGCGATGGTGTCGCACTGGCCCGCACTCAGGCCTGATTTGCCGATGCCCGCCACGGGCTGGAGGCCGATCCGGTCAACGAGGAGCGCGTCGAGGAGACCCTCCACCACGAGCAGGTCCTCGCTGCCCCGGTGTTTGTACAGGAGAAAAGGCGCGTCACTGAGAAGGGATAGGTCGGTCAGTGCCCGGTAGGCCTCTGGTCCCTTTTTCGTGACATCCCTGCCGATCATCCCCATGAGCCTGCCCGCAGTGTCGCGGTAGGGTATGGTGAGCCGGAACTCCTCGGCATCCCGGGACCATACGGCATCGAGCACCGTATCGAGAAATTCGTGAGTCAGCCCTTGCGACATGAGGTATTCCCTGGTCTGGCAATACCCGGGATAAAAACCGAACGAGGAGCCTTCCACCTCCCCCATGGCATATCTCCGGTTGTACAGGTAAAAGAGCTCCTTTTCGCCGGCAGGCGAATAGAGGCTGGTGCTGAAGAACCCTGCCATGAGCTCAAGCAGGATGGTCCGGCTCAGCTCGTCGTCCCACGCCGACTTGTCATAGGCGGCCGGCTCGATCCCCGCCTCGCTTGCCAGCAGCAAGAAGGCTCCGAAGAAGTCCTTGCCTGTCTTGAGCTGAAGATAGCTGAGCCAGTCGCCTCGCGCGCCGCACACAAAGCAGAAATATTCCGGCCTGTCCGGGTAGATGATAAAGGTGGGATGCTCGTCTTTGTGGAACGGGCAGCAGGCGATATGACTGTCTCCCTTTTTCCGAAGCCCTTCCAGGCCCTGAAAGAGTTTTTTCTGATATTGCCTGCTCAGCAGGATGCCGTATATGCGCTCGATATCCTGAATCATCCGGGAGAACTCCTTGTCCTGAAGTATGAATATTCTGTTTTTTAACGGCATTCACGCTAAATTGCAACGGGGTGATTCATGCCTTATGCCTTCTTGGTACTGTGGCCGGTTAAAAGCTGCTGAGAGAGATTCTCGTCTTGCCTACATGAAGCCCTGCCCGAAGAACAGGTCGATGCCCCCTGTCTGGACGAGGTAGAACACCATGGGCAAGAAGATCATAACGAGAAACGCGAGCCAGGCGATCCGGGAGAGCCGGATCATCCCGATCTGGGAACGCTCGATGCGTTCTTTTGCGCTCGGGTAATGCTTTAGCAGAAGATTCAGTACGCCCGGGAAGATCCCGAGCAGAGAGGCCAGGAAGAGAGGGATGTAGATGCCGTACCCATAGTGATGGTATTCGCTCTGCAGGATGCAGAACGGACAGTGCAGGGCGGGCATCTGATGGATGTAGGGACTGGCAAAGGCGATCACCCCTGCCATGCCCAGAAAGAAACCCGCAGCAGAGAAAAGCGCATGCAGGGTCCTGCCCCACACCATTTTCTCGAAGCTTATCGCGCGCGAGAGGGCGAGAAAAACGGCAAAGTAGATCCCGACCAGCCACCTGGTGCTCTCCGGAGGCAGGGACGCCACTGAGGATGCATAGCTCTGCCCTCCACCGGGCTCGAACACCACCCCGCAGCATGAGGTGATCACGTTCGGATCGAGCTTGGAGAAATAGGCGACCTGAAACGAGACATCGAGCAGGAGAAAGGGGAAGAGCGCCAGGGTATAGGCATTCTTCAGCCGCGTGAGCGGAAACCCTTCAACATCCGCGTCTATGCGGTTGAGCACGATCCACAGGCCATACACGAAGACGCCCGCGATCTTGGTATACAGCGCAGCATATCCCCAGAACTCGTTTTGGCCCAGCACGCCGATCGGGCACATGGCGCCCGGGATGAAGGGGACGAGCGAATCGTTGGTGCGCTCGAACACGATGAGAGAGAGGATCCCGGAGACCAGGCTCCACGACACGATGATCGCGACCAGCTCCGAGCGGCGCTCCAGATCAATCTGCCCGGGGTCGTACGATGACGTGTCCCATCTCCGGATGATCTTGAGAGCGCTGACAAAGGCCACAGCATTGATGAGCACGATGCCGATCTGACCGATGATGAGCGAGAGCACCCAGGAATTCCAGATCACGAGCCCTTTCCTCTCGTCAGCCGCATGTCAGGCGGCCGTCTTTCATGGTCAACACCCGATCCGGCAGGTCGCTTTTGATGATGAGCGGATCGTGAGAGCAGATCAGCAGGGTTTTTCCTTCTGACTTAAGCTCGCGGAATATCGCGATGACCTCTTCGGATAGCCTGCTGTCGAGGTGGGCTGTGGGCTCGTCGACCAGCATGAGGTCAGGGTCGGCGATCAGCGCTCTGGCCAGGGCCAGCCGCTGCTTCTCCCCGCCTGAGAGAGTGGCGGCCGGGGAGCGGGCCTTGTCGAGCATCCTGAACCTCTCAAGCAGCTCGGAGCTCCTTGCCTGCATCCGCGAAAGAGAGGGCCCTGCCGGGTATTGCACGATGTTCATGTTTTCGAGGACCGTCAGATCGGGGATCAGGTTGAACTCCTGGAACAGCACTCCGATATTGCTGCGGCGGAACAAGGTCCGGAATCGCTCGGACATCAGGGTGGTCTCCTTGCCCAGTATCTTCACCCTCCCCGCGGTCGGGCGGCTCATCAGCCCGATGATCGAGAGCAGTGTGGTCTTACCCGAACCGCTGGGTCCTGCAATAACCTCGATCGAGCCTTTCTCGATCTCCAGGCATACATCGGACAGGGCCTGATAGCGGTTCTCGCCGTCCGGGTTAAACACCTTTCCGACCGATTCGAGACTGACTACGCTCATTTTCTGAACACCACCTCAGGGTCTATGATGCAGGAACGCCACACCGGGACAATCCCCACCACGATGTAGGGGATCACGGTCAGAAAGAGTAGAGCTACCACCTCGGTGACGTTCACCGCCGGCACCAGGGGATAGGAGGGATAGATCGCGGACCAACCGGTGAGCGCGAGCATGAGGCCCGGCGCCCCGAGGAGATAGACATACCCGTAGGCCGCGACAAACCCCAGCAGGAAGCCGGTGAGCGAGAGCACCACCGACTGGAGCATGTTGACGCGGATCACGTCCCGGGTCTCCCATCCCAGTGCCTTCAGGATCGCGATCTCCATCTGCTCCTCGCGGGAAAGCCCTGCGGCACGATCGTACGCAAGAATGAAGAAGGCCAGCAGGCAGCTTATGGAGATCGTGGTGAGAAACCCGCTGCGGAAGCCGAACATGGTGCCGTAGCTGCTCACGAGCTGGTCTTTGACGACCACCCGCGCGCCCGGAAACAGGTTGAGCACCTTCTGGGACACGTTGGCCACCTCGACCGGGTTCGGTACCGAGATTGCGATGTCCCAGGCCTCTGCCTCGGACAATCCGAAAAGCTCCCGGGCATCGGCTGAGGACATGGCGATGAGGTCGTAGGTCCACAGGGCCACGCCGGAGTGAAACGACTTCACCGTGGTGAAGGTCATGGGGCTGCCGTCGGGCCGTTCGAGCTGTATACGCCCGCCGATCTTCATCCCGCGCGCCTCCATGATCCCCTCTCCTGCCGCGATCTCCCGACTGCCCAGGGACGGCACCACATCTCCCAGGGATGAGTGCTCCTCATCCATCTTCTCTGGGGGCACGCCCATGATGGTGTAGTTGGCGCCGGTGTACCGGTCGAAATAATACCCCCATACCCTGGGTATGACCTCGCTGACGCCTACAATCCCCTGCAGGTCCCGGGCCCATGAGACCGGCAGGGGAAGCTGTCTGCCGGACTTGAGATTCTGCACGATGATGTCGGGCTGGTGCTCGAGCCCAGTCAGGCTCTCCTTGTACAGCGAGCCCGAGATAAAATGAATGCAGGCGAAGATCATCACCACCAGGGCGAATATCACCACGATGGACGCATTCTTCATCTTCCGGCGCAGCAGCGCACGGATGGCATAATCGAACTGGTAGAAAAAAGCCCTCATGGATTGCCTTTCAGATCTCTTTGAGAAGGTCCGTCTATATGCAGCCTCGTTTCCACGCCGGGGAAATCAGTGGCCGACCACGCCATGCCCGCGGGAAGGTAGTCGCGCTGGCCCGGAAAATCCGGAAAGGCCGAGCCCGGATAGGTGAGGCTCCGGTGCCTGATGTAGCGCGCGCTGTTGTTCACGGCGACATCGGCGCTCACCATCAACGGGGCAAGCTCTTTCAGATCGTGTTTCAGGCGATCGAACCCTGCTCCGCCCCTGAGCCCGTTATCCATGACTGCACTCAAGGCCAGCATCAGCAGGATACCCAGTATCACCAGATATGACTTGACATGCTTCATCTTACCGACCGTCCGGGCGATCCCGTGAAGACGCGGAAAAAGCCCTCACTTCGTTACCCGCCCCCCGCCTTTTCGTGCACCTTGAATGTGTTCCTCGGTCACCTCGCCAAACGCGAGGATCTCCTGGCCGAAATAGTCACGGCTCAGGGTCTCGGCGCACTGCAATCCTTTTACCGGGACGATATCCCACCCCATGGGACCCACCAGGGTCGAGCCCGCCACGAACCTCATCTCGGGGTCGCGTGCGTTGACGGGCCTGGCCGTGTAGTAGTCCGTGACCCAGATTACCTTGAGATCGTCCAGTGCCTTGCCCGGATGATACTTGTCCAGGTGGAAGAGATTGTGAAAGAAGCACTTGGGTGAGCAGTGAAAGGCCTTTGTGCCGTCCGTGAATACATACCCCGCCATCCAGTGCGGATACTTGTGCACGAACATCCCGCACACCGGACACCGGTCTTTTTTCGCAGGCCTGGGAAACGAGTCTGCGAGCAACGTTAGCGGACTGATCAGTCCGCTAACGGGCGAGAGAACAAGGAGTCCCAGTACCATCCCTGTCTGCTTGAGAAGACGTCTTCTGCCTGTCTCCATTCTCATGCCTCTGCTTTTTTGGGTCCTCATTCTCAAGTCCGATTCTTTAAAGACTTGAGAATGAGTGATCACATTCCCCGCTGCTTGCGGTTTCAGCCGGGCCCAGAGCTTGCCGTTGAATGCCCGTGCCACTGGTGGAATTTCCACCGCCGGGCCCGTAAAATCCGGGCTCGACCACTCTCACTGGGCGACCGGTTCTCTTAATCCCCAGACATAGATCATGAGCGCCTGCAGCTCTGGCGGGGTTATCCTGCCCTGAAACGAGTTCTTCGCATGTTTTTTGTCCATGATCGCATCTTTGAGAACTGGCTTGCTGCTCATGCGCTGGGCGAACCGCGGCGAGGTGAAGGCCGTGGCCTTTCCGAATCCCTTCCCGTCGATGCCGTGGCATGCGAAGCATCTATACTCCTCCGCCACTTTCCTGCCCATGAGCTGCATCTTGCCCATTTTCTCCGTCAGCATCCGGTTGTCCCTGTCCATGCCCGCATACACCATGCTGAGCGTCTTCTCGAACGAGAGGATCTCTCCGCCGTGCTCTGCCTGAAATTTCTTTGCCTCTTCGAGAGATGAAAACGCCTTTTTGCTCACCACGGTCATGACTCCGGGCAGATCGCTGCCTACGAGATAACGGGCCTGCTCCACGGAGAAAAATTCTCCGGACGCGAAGTCGGCCACATCTATCTTCGCAATTTCTCCTTTGCCCTTCCGGTAGTCTTTGGCCGCACAGTGGATGCTGCAGTACCCTATGACCCTGCCATCAGTATAGTGGAGCCGGTGGCAGGTCGACCGGTATACATCAAGGTCCATGCCGCATAAAGGGCACCACTTCTGATTCCACTCTTTCGATTCGCTGTCTTTGCTTTCCTCATTCTGGAAAGCGGACGTACATGAAACTGCCAGCACGACAATCATGAGCACCGCCCCGGCCAGGAAGGCTATTTTTTCCCATCTGTACCTCATTTTTATTTCTTTCGCCCCTCCCTCGTATTTTTTTAAATCGTATGATCATTACTGCCCGCTTATTGATTCCATGGATTCAAGGCCCTTTTCCAGGTATTCCTCGTCGACCCAGCCCATGAGGATGTCCCTGATCTTCCCGTCCCGGTCGATGAGAAAGTTGCAGGGAATGCCCTTGATCCCGTAGGAGCGGGCCACCTGCGAGCCCGCGTCCAGAAGGATGGGGAACTGGGTATCGTGCATCTTGACGAACTCTTCCACGTGCACCTGCGGCTGATCCACGTTGACGCCCAGTATCTCGAAATCCGGATACTTTTGTTTCAGCCTCTGGTAGGCGCCGCCCATGTCGTCGAACTCCTCGTGGCACCGCGGGCACCAGTCGGCCCAGAAGTGGAGGTGTACGATCCTTCCCCGATAATCGCTGAGCTTATGAGACTCCCCTTTGAGGTCCCGAAGCTGGAAGTCGATCGCCTGCTTCCCGATCCGTGGGCCGTCCTCTCCGTTGCACGAGGCGAGCGCGAGCAGAAAGAGGGCAACCATGGTGAGAAGACCGAATCCGTGCGTCAACTTATCCGCCCTGTGCATAACCACGTCACACGATATCACGCCGCTTGAACACCCATACCGCAGCCGCAAGCGGCGCGATGTTCCAGAGCAGGATAAGGGCCGCGCTCAGTGATATCCCCGCCCAGACCCCGCCGAACTGACGGATGAGACCGGCACCTGCGGGACCGAGAGCAGAGGCCCCGCCGATGATCATCAGGGTGAGCACCCTGATGATATCAACGGGGTTTGCAAGAAGGGAAAAGTAGAGCATGGTGCGCAGGTACCTCTCGTCGACCATGTAGTACGAGAGCGCGAATACGATCAGGTCATAGAACAGGACAAAGAACACCCAGAGCAGCAGCGTGATGACCAGGGCCTTGGTCTTCCCCCGTACGAGAATCGAGGTCAGGGCGGAAATGGAAACGAACATGGCTGCCATTGCAAGGCAGAGCAGTGCGAATATCAGGTACTTCCACATCCCGTCATAGCCGCTTTTGAGGGCAATGATAATTCCCGGCGTTCCCAGCCCCACCATGGTGGTGATGAACAGGGTAATGTAGAGGCCGCCGATCTTTCCCAGGAACACCTGCGAGCGTGACACGGGCTGGGCAAGGAGCATGTCCATGGTACCCCGCTCGATGCACAGGCTGTTGACCCCCATGACCAGCGCCACCACGGGGATCAGATAGATCACCATGTTCAGCAGGCTGGCAACCGTCCGGTAGAAATCCTGAAACTCGACCTCGTAGCCGATCAGAGCCATGCCGAAGTACGAGACCCCCAGCGCCAAAAGCGCAAATCCGATGCTGAAGCCCAAGACCCATTTGTTCCGTATGTTCATGAGGAGCTCGTACATCATGATGTGTCCGACCGTTCTTATCTTTGTCATGACAGCTACCGCCTCTTCTGCTCTTCTCTGAAATGCCCGCCTTCGACCCAGAACTTGCCCAACGGCTTGCCCGTGTCCAGATCGACGAACATGAAGTCCCGGCCCGGTCGCTCCGCTGTAAAACGTGCCTGCCGCGGATGCCCTTTCCGGATCGTATCGAACAGGACAAGGTCCTCGTAGCCCTTGATGCCTATCCGATACTCCCGCCCGTCGTGGGCCTCCGCAAGTATCTCCACAATGTCGTTGTAGTTCACCTGCACGACATCAGGCATCATCTGCCCGTTATTGATGACGATCCTGGTCATGGCGTTTGGCTCTTTGTACATATTCCAGAGATCTTCAAACTCGAATGCTTCCCCCTTGTGCTCCTTGGCAAAGGACTCGGCCATGCCCTCGTCCTTGAAACAGCACACGCCGTATCCCATGACTGTGACGATATTCGCCTTGACGATCACGGCATGCTCAGCCGGCACCCACTCTCTGGTGAAATAGTCTTTAACATAATAGGCAAGCACATCTTCCCTGGTGAATCCCAGATCCAGCTTCCTGCAGAGGTCCAAATACCGCACCATGCAGATGGGATCATCGAACTTCTTCGACTTGCCTTTTTTGGGGATGATCTCGGCTGCGAACCGCTGATCAGTGATCAGCATGCGGCAGGTCTCGCAGATATCCTCCTCGGGATAGATGTCGACCGGCTTGTCGCTCTGCCCGCAGGAAATGCATACCAGACAGGCGGCCGCAAGGATTCCTTGCCATGTCTTCAGCATCCGCTCTCTAATCCTCTCTTTCCTGGAGTATCTTCATATACACCTCTTCCAGTGGGGGCTCGACCGTCCCGAAACGCTCTATGGACGCGCCCGCGTTCTGCAGCGCATTGATGATGATAAGCCTGTCTTCCGGCCTGCCCGTGGAGAACACCATCTCCCTGCCGCCGTTTTCAATATCCAGGGCCCCGTTCTCGAGGGCTATCTGCCTGAACCTTTCGTGCATCCGGCCAACCGTGACGGAAAACTTGAAGGTGGGCAGGATTTCCTCCTTCATCTTTTTCATGGGCTTGAGCGAGATCATCCTCCCGGAATGCATGATCGCGACCCTGTCGGCTATGGCCTCGGACTCCGAGAGCAGGTGCGTTGCCAGGATCACGGTTTTTCCCTGGCCGCACAGTTCCCGGACCGCGTGCCTGAACTGGTAGACAGCCTCGGGGTCGAGGCTTGCCGTGGGCTCGTCCAGGATCAGAATATCCGTCTGAGGCAGGAGCGTGATCGCCAGCGCCAGCCTCTGCTGCATCCCGCCCGAATATTCACCCACCGGTTTGGCAAGAAAGTCCTGCATCCCTTTCAAGCTGAATATGCTCTCTAGCCTGTCCATCCTCGTCCGCCTGAGCTTGCAGTAAAATCCAAGGATCTCCTTGCCCGTGAGATTCTCCGGAAAGTTTGCATGCTGAGGTAAGTAGCTGATCTTCTCTCGGACTTTGACCGAGTTGCGGGCAATATCTCCGCCGTCAATCAGGATAGAGCCAGAGGTCGGTTTCAGCAGGCCCATCATCATCCGGAGAATGGTTGTCTTACCGCAGCCGTTCGGTCCGAGCAGGGCAAAGACCTCGCCCTTGGGAACGTCAAACGTGACGCGGTCGACTGCGGTAAATTTTCCATACTTCTTCACCAGGTTCTGTATGTCGACCATTGCACTGGTATCTTTTGTTTCGATATCTTCCTGGGCTTTCAATGAAGTCATTTGGTTCCCCTCCGGATTACCGTCCGGTTTTTCTGTAGTATCTGGCAATGACGAGAACCGACAATCCGAGCATGAGAAGCGAGCAGATCAGGGTTATCAGCCGCCCGTACTGCCACGCACCTTCGTTCCCGCTGTTGAACCTGTTCAACTTCTCGAACAGCTTCTCCTGCTCGAACACCTCGACCTTTTTGATCAGAGGATGGGGATCGACCCCTTCGGTGGAAATATCAATGATGGGAAACACCTTTTCCGCGGTCGAGATCGCCTGGCTCACCGGGCTGAAGAGAAACAGCCGGTATGCCGGTTCCAGCGCGAGCATGAACTCGAAGATGTCCTGCAGGGTATGGGGGTTGTCGCCGATGCCGTCACCATCCAGATCATACCCCCGGTAATCGTCCCAGAAGTTTCCCTGTCCGTCCTTGAAGAAGGTATTGTTCCGCCCCTTCTGCGTACCTCCGCGCAGCTGCACGTTGGACAGGTTGTTGATGAAATTGTTGCCGTATATCGTGTTGAGCTCCGAGTTCTCCAGCACCACGGCTGCTATGTCGTTCCACACCACGAGATTGTTCGCGACCTCGGATTCTCCCGCATGATCGAAATACAGGCCGATGGTGTTGTCGATGACCAGGTTGTGTCGGCACTCGCTGTGCCTCACGTCCTGCCACAGCACGCCGTAGGCCCGGAAGCCCCGGTTGTGGGCAAAGACGTTCCGGTTCCACTCCATGTTCTTGGAGTACATGACCGCCGCACCCGCCACGTTGTCGGTAAGAAGATTCTCGTTGAACCTGTTCCCTTCGGAATACATGTAGTGGAGTCCGTAGCGCGTGTGATGAATCCAGTTGTCCCGAATCATACCGTAATTGGCGAACGAGACGTAGATGCCGTCCCGGGCGTGACGGATCTCGTTTCCCTCGATGAGGTAATAGGCTGCATCCCAGAGGTGAATGCCGTTTCCGCGTTCCTCCTGGACATCGTGCTCCCTGCCCGAGATCAGGTTGTTGCGGAACACGCAGTTGTCGGACTGGTAGAAATAGCACCCGAACAGGTTGTCGAGGAACCGGCAGTCTTCTACCTGGCCCTGTGTACAATGCTTGAACATCAAACCCGAATCGTCCTTGCAGAGGTCGCGGCCCCCGCCCTTGACCGTGAAGCCCGTAAACGTGATGTTCTTTCCCGTCATGGTCACGACCGTGCCGGTCTTCCCGCCCTGGATAACCGGATCACCGTGGCCGATGATGCGGATATCCTCGCCTTTGATGACGATGTTGCCCTGGTACGTGCCAGGGCCCACCTCGATCGTATCACCGGGAGACACTGCAGCAAGGGCCTGCCCGAGCGAGGTAAAATCGCCGCCGCTCTCGGCGACGAGCAGGGTTTTGGCGCCCGCAGCCCCCGGGAAGATAAGAAGGGCCAGAATCGCCAGTATCCCGAATCCCCGTTGCCGCTCAGTTTTCATGCTGTCTTCTCTCTTGCATGCCCTGCCGGTTTCGCGCTTTTTTCTGAACCGCTATTTTTATGACAAAGGGTCCAATGGCTTTTACTCGACTGGAGAGCGGGTCCGGCCCTCTCTAAAAGGGCCGGACCCTTCATAAACATCCTTAACCGGTTATTCCTGCATTCCGGCCCGTGTGACCGCGGCTCCGGCCTTGATGTACCACTGCCATGCCTGGTTCAGGTCGATATTGAGGTCCTTGGTATACTCCCCCTTGTCCATCCTGGCGCGGGAGGAATCAAGGAGTTTGTTGGCCTTTTCGTACCAGAACTTCCCGTCTTCGAGCTCGCCCTTCTTGAGCTCGGACGACTCGTTGGTGATCTCGGCGCCTACCGCCTTGATTCCGTTCGCCACGATGTCCCTGGTCTGTGATGCGTTGGCATAGCCTTCCTCGCAGAGGGCCTTCAGGTCTTTCATGTCTATGGCTTGTTGTGCATGACTGACGGTTGCCAGACCCAGAGCAACTATCATTGCAAAACCGACCATGAGTCCGATCTTTCTCTTCATTCTCATTCTCCTCATCCATTTTTTGGATGGTCATGTGATTGAATACATTGCCCTATGATTTTTTCTGTCGATCCACCACTCAATGCCGGCAGTGATGAAGGCCAGCGCAGAGCCCAGTATTAACAGCATCGTCCCCAACTCGAACTGCGACCAGGTGGTGAATTGGGCCAACTGGTTTTCACCCATCAAAGGCGGCATGAAGGGATCCACGTGAATTGCCGCGTTCGGATCCAGATCGTGTCCATAGCTGTAGATGTAATAAACGAACGACGACGCCCCGTATATCCCCAGGAGACCGTTCAGCCCCACTACACTGTACAGAAACCATCGCCTCTTCCAGAAGGCCGCGATGATCAGCAGCAGGCCCAAGGCGACAATGCCCACGGGCAGAATCTTGAAGATGATCAGGTCCGGGCTGATCGGGTGCATCCCGATGTAGTGGTTCAGCACATCCAGCTCGTCTATGCCGCCGTCCATATCCGCCACATCCGGCGGGTCGGCCGGCTTGTATGCATACACCGACATGCCGATCCCGTCGGGATATGAGTTGCACCAGAGATAGATCGACCACATGGGAGAGCTCAAGCTGGCAAGCACCAGAACACCTGCCGCCGCCAGCATCACAACACGCCCTTTCCCCCACCATTTATCCATTTTTCACTCCTGTTCTCGGGTTTACTTTCTCGGCTTGACTAAGAGATACCCCTGCATTTCCTGGTGCAGCGCGGAGCAGAAGTTCACACAGTAGAACGGCCATACACCCGCCTTGTCAGCGACAAACTCATAGGTCTGCGTCTCTCCCGGGGTCGGCACGCCGATCACGTTGTACTCGCAGATGCCGAAGCCGTGGATCTCGTCTCGCATGGTCTCCATGTTGGTCAGATGGAAGATCACCTTGTCACCCTGCATGACCTCGATCACGTTGGGATAGATCGCGCTTCTGATCTCGGCAGCGAACACCTCGACCGTGTTCTTGTCTTTGCGCACGACCCGTGCGTCTTCAGGCTTTAAGACAGCGAATTCCTTCTCGGGATTGTTTTTCTGGTCATATACCTCGAAGACCTTGGGCTCAATGATGTCTGCGGCCACGATGCACGCGTAGTGCGGCTCGGGCTCGGGGAATGCCTGGAAGATAACCCGCATCTTCTCTCCGGAGAGGTCGATCAATTGCATGGACTCGGGCTGGTCGGGGCCAACCTTCAGATGCGTTCCCTTGGACAGTTTGTTCAATGACATGACCCACTCGCCGCGGGGTTTTGTGGTCAGGCCGTGAGGTGCTGCGATGTGGCCGATGTTGTACTGGATCGGAACCTTATCGACCATCTTCCACTGATCCGGACCCTTCTGCCAGCGCCACTTTGCGACCGCGCTCTCCACGAACAGCGAGGTATAGGCGAAACCCTTGTCGTCAAAGGTGGTGTGCAGCGGTCCCAGGCCCAGGGGAACCTCGGCCACCCGGGTGATTTTCTCGTTCAGAACCGTAATGCCCATGTCCTTGCCCACGAAATCCTTGGTCTCAATTGCCTTGAGCATTCCCTTGAAGGAATGGACCGTGACCACCGGGGCCAGTTTGCCGTTTCCGATGATGAATTCGCCGTCAGGGGTGACATCCACGCCGTGCGGGCTCTTCTTGGTGGGCATGGCATAGACGATCCCGTCGACCTTGGTCGGGTCCAGGACGCGGATGCCGTCGATCTTCTCGAATTTGCCCTCGCTTACGGCTTTCTCGGCCTTTTTCCAGTTCACGGCCACGATATAGTCCTTGTCACGCTGAGAGGCGACGACTTCCAGGGGCTTGCCCTCGATGAACTCGGCCTCGGAGTTGTAGCAGGTGAAGAAGGCCCAGTCATGGCTTACAAGCTTTCCGCCATCGGCAAGGTCATAGTTCCACGGCGGCATTTTGATCTGGAAACTTTTGTCCAGAGACATGTGGCCCGACTTGGGGTCCACATGAATGAAACTCAGGACGCCATTGAATTTGGCGTTGTAGTCTTTTATCGGAACATAGGTTCCCTTGGGGATCGGCACCGAGAAACGGGTCGCCATGAACACGTATTCTGAGTTGGCGGTGATGTAGCTCGACGCATGGTTCCCCATGACATTCGGCACCGGGCCCAGGATCTGATGCGTCTTGAAATCATCCAGGCCAATCCGAGCAACCCGGTTGTGGGCGCAGTCGTGCACGAACAGCCACCGGCCGTCGTAGTCGCCATTGGTTTCGCTCAGGGCCGGATGATGTATGTCTCCCCAATCGAACCGGTCACCCATCATCTCCTTGCTGTGGTTGTCATAGCCCCATCCCGTTGCGGGGTACTTGGCAAATACCGGAATGGTACGGATATGGCGGCATGACGGCAGGCCATAGACATAGACCTGGCCGCTGTGCCCTCCTGACAGGAACGCATAGTAATCGTCGAAGTCCCCGGGCGCCACATAGGTCTTGAGGGCGTCCTGGGCCAGCGTGCTCTTGTTGGTCGTGGACTTCTTGATCCTGTCGCGTCTGGGTGCTGCATCGGCTGCTACAGTGAATGCGAAGGTAACAGCCAGCAACAGCGAAAACACGGTAACGAGTTGCCTTTTCCATCTACTCATAGCTTTCTCCTCTTTTATTTTTCTTGAAACCAAACTGCATTCATCTCCTGACCGGCCCTTATTTCTTTGTGGGCAGCGGCAGGCCCTTTTCCTCGTATTCCTTGACCAGTTCGCCGGCTTCCTTGATTTTTTCTATGAATTCATCGGCCTCAGCCTCATCCCTGAACTTGTACTGGGCCGTCTTCAGGATGAAGTCCATGGTTCCGGTCGGCTCCTTGAGAAAATCTTCGAGCGTGCGGCCCGTAAAGCGGATGGGTACGTCCTCGTAGGCATTGGAGAGATCAGGCCCCAGATCTGTGGGTGAAAAGACCTGATACACGGCCACGGAGTGACACGTGAAGCAACCTTTGTTTACGAACAACGCACCCGGTCCGTTCATCATCTCCTCTTCGCGCGCGATTTCTTCCGGGCTCAAGATCTCGCGGAAACCGGCCTTTCCCGGGAGATAGTCCACGGGTATGTTCGTTTTGCGCCAGCTCATCAGCAGCAGGGCAATGCTGTTGACCTCCTCGGAGGTGAACCGGTACTCGGGCATGATGGAAGTGGGAACGATGGACTTCGCGTTTTTCAGATGCTCGATATGCCAGGTGAATACCGACTCGAACCCGGCAACGTTCTCGAACCCGAACTCCTCGGGGTGCTTGTCGCCCTCGTACGTGAGGTCGGGCCCGATGATCCCTCCCCGGTCGTTGATGATGTGGCATGCCCTGCAGCCGTTTTTCGACACGAGTTCCTTTCCCTTGTTGATGAACTCCATACCCTCGGTATCAGCCTCGTATCGGTGGCAGATGTTGCAGTTGGCCTGCATCGGGGCGGAACCATCGCTGATGAGATAATCTTCGGCGATGTACGACGCCATGAGGTTCTCGTTCCATTCCCGCTCACTCACCCATCCGTGGGCTGCCATCACGCCGGTGGAATATCCCTGCCCCCCATGGCAGACCGTGCAGCCGAATTTGCTGAAGGGGTGCTTCTGGATGAGCTCCGAATGAGGGTGCGTGGCGAAGGGATGTTTTTCTTCCTCCAGCCCCTTCCACTCCAGCCCCATGTGGCAGGTGATGCACCGGTCCGTTCTCCCGAGCTCGGGCACCCAGATCTGGCGCACGCCTGTTTCGATGTGAGTCGCCCTTTCAGGACCGAACTTCTCTGCTATGAGTCCGATAAATTCCTTTTGTATCAATCTCCATTCAAAGCTGCTTTCCTTATAGGCCGCCGCCCCCACTACAACCAGGAGGAGAACACTCAGCAGGCCTACCCATACCGCATCCCTGTTTATCAGGCGCTCCCGCCAGTTGCCCCGGGTCTTCTTGGATATTAATTTTCTCATTAAATTCAACATGTTTCATCTACCCCGATGTGTTAGAAGTTGACCGGCAGCACGGGCCACTGTTCCCACGGCCAGTAAAAAACCCAACTCGGTCCTCTGCAGAAGGCGCCCACACATATCAGCGTTATGACCAGCAAAACCATCACAGTGAAAATGATGTTTTGCGTCAGCCTCTCGCGGGGAAACCAGACACCGCAGTTCGAGGTCGGTGTCCTGTCCAGGTACGGCACAACGATGAGCAGTGCCAGGAGTATGGAAGGAACCACAATGCCTCCGAGAAACGCCCCGTTGACCGTCATCCCCAATATCGTGAAGGTAGTGTCCGCAATGAGCTCCTGGAGCCACAGGAAATACCAGGGAGCCTTTGCTGGGTTCGGTGCCATGGTCGGATCGGCCGGCGCCTCAAGCGGAAACTGTATGTATATGGCCAGCAGAATGGTAATCACCATCGTGCCGAGACTGACTAGCCAGATTCTCCTCACGAGATTCGGAGAGCTCGGTATCAGATCTTTCTCCTCTATCTGGGACAGGGTTTGCGCCCTGATGTCCATCCCGCTGGTGATTCCCAGTAACGAGTATGTCTTGGTGGATACCGGTGAGGCAACCCCATTCCCGTGCCGCAGCGAGATCTGGTCCACGCAGGCGAGCCCGCCGTCCTTTCTGATCCGCCACATGTGATAGGCCATCAGTAGAAACATGAAGATCGGAAGCAGAAAACAGTGGAGGACATAAAATCTCAGCAGGGCGTTCTGATCGATGATCGTTCCTCCGATGAGCGCCATCTTTATCTGCTCTCCTACGAACGGCACCGATGCGGCCACGTTCGCACCAATGATCATGGCCCAGTAGGCCAGCTGATCCATGGGAAGGAGATACCCGGTATAGGAGAGCGCCAGGGTGAGCATGAGGAGGAGAATCCCGACTATCCAGTTACTGGGACGGTTTCCCATGCAGCCGGGGGATTTCTTGTATGCCCCGGTGTAGAACACCCTCATCATGTGCAGGAACACGCTGACGACCATCAGTTGCGCCGCTACCCGATGCACCCCGCGCAGAAACCATCCGTACGAGGTGACGAAATCGATGTCCTTCATGCTGGTATAAGCCCGCTCCATGGACGGGGTATAGTGGAACATCAGAATGAGGCCGGTGATGGAGAGTATGACAAAGAGTACCGCGCTAATCGTCCCCAGCCAGAATGAGTATGAGAACGAAATGCTCCTCTTCGCTACCTTGGAGGGGAACCAGTGCAGCCACATGTTCTTGACGATCGCATCGTTGGCTTCACGCGGGCTCTCGGGTCTCCATGACCACAACAATCGATTTGCAATGCCGCTTTTCATGTCTGTCCCTGGCCTCTTCATAGTGTGCTGTTCGTATAGAGGAGAAAGAGGCACCGGCTAGGCCTCGACCTTGAGCCTGGCGTTCTTGTCGACTTCCTCGCCCTTGTCCACGACCACCTGTCCGTCATCCTGCGCGATTTCCATCTTATAGTGCGGGAGGGGAGTGGGAGCCGGCCCGGTATAATGGGTGCCGTCTGCCCGGAACCTCGATCCGTGGCAGGGGCAGACGAACTCGAAGGTTTCCTCGACCTCCACGTCCCCGTGTTTCACCTTTCTTGGCTGGCTGAACTCGGAGATCTGCACGTTGCATCCCAGATGGGTGCACACGCACGATATCGTATGCATGTCCTTTTCCTCCTTGAACACAAAGATCCTAAAGGCGCTCAGGAACTTGTGCCCCTGGGGAAAGATGTTGGGCAACCCGATCTTGATACGCTTCATTGGCTCGTAGAGAACATTGGGAATACAGGATCTGAGAAAGAAAAATGCCTGGCCTCCTATGGCAATGAGGGACGCACCTCCCACCCACTTGAAAAGTCTTCGTCTCGATACACCCTTTGTCTTTTCTTCCGTCATTTGTGGCTCCTATTCGATTGCAGATGCTTCCTGGTATTTTTCCACAAAGGAAAATCTTTCCGTGGTCATGGCCCCGGTGGGACAACGCAATGCACACAAGCCGCAGCGTATGCATTTCTCGTCGTCCTTGATCATTGCGCAGAGCGTATTTTCTTCAGCGTAACCCAACCTCCCGGCCAGGTCCTCCTTGTCTTCCCCTTCCACATGCACATCCCGGAAGGGTACGAGCTTCAGGCAGCTCTGCGGGCAGATATCAACGCACCGCCCGCACAGCACGCACTTCGCGGAATCGTAAATGGTCTCGATGTGGCATTTCAGGCATCGCTTGGCCTGCTCCCGGGCCTGCTCCCGGGTGAAATCCAGCTCGATCTCTTCGATGCCGACCCGTTTTTCCAGCGGGATGGTCGGCGCAGGCATTCTCCTGATCTTTTCGTATCCTGCCGCCATGAAGTATTCCCTGGCGGGTATCTCCTGGAATTCGATGCAGGTTTTTTTCCTGAGCGGTGCGCCGTTGAGATACTCGGCGATTGCCAGCGCCGCGGCCTTACCGTTGCTCACGGCCTCGATCACCGACCGGGACCCGAAGGCCGCATCGCCTCCGGCAAAAACACCGGACAGAGTGCTGGACATGGTCTGCGGATTGACCTTGATAAACCCCCGGGAGTTGGTTGCGAGTCCGTCCTCGGGCGTCAGGTACGAGGTGTCGGGCACCTGTCCCACGGCCATGATGACCGAGTCTGCTTCAAAGGTTTCCTCGCTGTCCGGGATTATCTGGGGGTCGAATCGGCCATCATCCATGATGCACTTGCTCACCTTGTCGAAGACGACACCGCACACGCGGCCGTCTCTGCCGATGAATCGCTTGGGCAGGCGGTGATCAAGCATCTCGATGCCCTCTTTCTTGAGTTCGGAGATCTCTTCTTGTCCCTGGATGGTCTGGGCCGCGGCCATCTCTGCGACAGACTCGGGGTAGGCTATCAGAGGCCTTGCCCCGGCTTGCAGCGCTGCCCGGGCGGCATCCAGCACCTCCCAGTCGGGTTCTTCGAGCAGTGATTCATCGGTGATCAGCCTCCACGCCGTGCGGGCGATATCCAGCGCGACCTTCCCACCACCCACAATGATGACCTTTTTCCCGGTAATCATGGGTTGCTTTTTCTTGAGGTTGAGGAGATAGTCGATCGCGCTGTACACGCCTTTCAGATCCGAACCCGGGATGTCAAGCAACGTGCCGCGCAGTGCGCCGGTCGCGAGAAAAATCGCTTCGAACCCGGCCTTGCGCAAGGCCTGTATCCCAAAGGTGCTGGAGATGGGGGTGTTCAATTTCAGCTCGATTCCCATATCGATGATTGATTCGATCTCTTTGTTGAGAAGATCCCGCGGCAGGCGATATTCGGGTATGCAGAGCTGCATGGCCCCGCCGCAACTGTCCGATGCCTCAAAGATCGTCACCTTGAATCCCATGAGGGTGAGGTCGTGCGCGCAGGCAAGGCCTGCAGGTCCGCCGCCGACCACTGCAACCTGTTTTGCGTTGCCGACCTTCGCGTTTCTGAGCGACGGGATGTTCCACGGATGCTGGTTCCCCGGGTCCTGTACGTTAAAAAGGTCCCGAAACGTCTCCGGGCTGAGCGATTCGGGACCGTACTGAGCGGTGACGAACCTCTTCAGGGCACGTATGGTCACCGCGCAATCGAGTTTCGATCTGCGGCAGGCATCCTCGCAGAATGCGGCACATATCTTCCCGCACGTGGACGCCAGGGGGTTGGGCGACCTGGACACGAGGTAGGCCTCTCTGAATTTGCCTTCGGCTATCAACTGCACGTATCTGCCCGAGTCCGTGTGGACCGGGCACACATCCATGCAGGGGATATTCTCACGGTACCACTGCACGTCCCTGATCTTTGTCCTGTACCTCCACCCGGTCTCGTCTTCTTTTCCAAAACCGGCGTGGATAACCTCCCGAAGTTCCTGCCTGCTGATGGGTTTCAGGAGGTTGTAGAAGATCTTCAGGCCGTAGAGCTTCCTGCCGAGAACCAGGGACCGGTCCGAGGATATCGCAACGAGCGGCAAGGCGGGCCGGGCTCGATGGGCATCCGCGAGCTCCTGGATACAATGGTCTGCCGCCGTATCCAGGTCGACAATTCCCATTCCCGTGTCTCTCCCGAAGAGCTCCGAGATAAAATCGCGGCACTCACTCACGATCTTGCAGGCATAGCCTGCTTCCACGATGACCGTACCCACGAGATCGAGGACATCACTATCTGCAGATTTTATTACGACTTGCCCCTTGTTCTTCACATCAATACGTCCTTAGAAGGTTCTCTTGGGTCATGATTGTTCCTTGTCTCCCTATAAGCAAACACAATGCCTACCCTTAAGATAACGTTATTGTTGCTGAATCGGATCAAAGCGGTGGATTGATCGCGCGGCCGGAGGAGAAACTGGGACATCGATGCCCCAGTTTCTGCTGAACGTAAAAAGAGTTCTTGCGGTTAATGTCTTGATATATGTAGGATTGTACGTAATCTAAGACAATGGCACACTGCCCTATCCATGTCCCACCTGGGTCATGGCGGGCGCAGAGGTCATCAATCGTCAGGGACGGTTTCGTCCTGATTCAGACCATGCTTTTCTATCAAGCGGTGGATCGTCTTCCTGTTCACGCCGGCCATCCTTGCTGCCCGGGAGATATTCCCACCGGTCTTCTGCAACATGAGGCGCAGATACTTCTTTTCGAAGACATCGATCCATTCTTTTTTTGCATCCTCAAAGGGAAGATCCAGGGCAATGCCGGACGGGTCTTCGTTTTCCCTGATATAGTCCGGGAGCTCTCCGGGCATGATGACATCCCCGCTGCACAGGGCGACTGCCCGTTCTATTACATTCTGCACCTCCCGTACATTGCCCGGCCATTGATATCTCTCCAGAAGGTCTGCGGCCTGCGGAGAGATGCCTCTTACGCTCTTATGATTCATCTCATTGAAATAATGGAGGTAATGGTTGCTCAACAAGGGGATGTCCTCCGTCATATCACGCAGCGGGGGCAGATTGATACAGATCACATTGAGACGATAGTAGAGATCTTCCCGGAAATCGCCATCTTTCACTGCCTGGACGAGGTTTTTGTTCGTGGCCGAGATCACCCTGCAGTCGACCTCGATCAGCTTTCTCCCGCCTACCCTCCTGAAATGCCTCTCCTGCAACACCCTCAGGAACTTGGCCTGAAGGGACAGGCTCACCTCCGCTATCTCGTCCAGGAGAATCGTCCCGCCGTGGGCATACTCGACGATGCCCGGCTTGGTCGACAGGGCGCCGGTATAGGCGCCCCGCTCGTACCCGAACAACTCGCTTTCGAGGAGGTTCTCCGGGAGCGAGGCACAGTCCACCGGGATAAAGGGTCCGCCCGCCCGGAGACTGTTCTCATGGATGGTATGAGCGATCAACTCCTTGCCGGTCCCGCTCTCTCCCAAGATGAGGATGTTCGCGTTCGATCGCGCAACCTTCTTCACTTTATCAAGAACTTCTCTGAGCTTCGGGCTGTTTCCAACAATCTTCTCACGCCCGGTGAGTGAATCACCCCGATGATGTGCCATGAATGCCCCGTTCCCTGATACCCAGTCGTTTAACGGTTGCGTTTCCCAGAAAACATCGATCGTGTATCGCTTAGAAAGTTAACAAGGCCGTCCCTCCACGTCAATGGCCTTTCTTTTTTCCGGATGGAGCCGCCGGACCCCCTCAAATGCCTAGAAGTAGCTGTGGAGCCCGGAGAGATAGTTCACCCCGAGAAAGGTAAACAGGCTGCTTGCAAGACCGACGAGCGTCATGACAGCGATGCGCCGCTCGTCTCTTCGGATCAGGCGGATATGCAGAATGGCCGCGTAGATGAGCCAGGTGATCAAGGCCCAGGTCTCTTTCGGGTCCCATCCCCAGTATCTGCCCCAGGCATAATGAGCCCACACCGATCCTGTGGTGATGCCGATGGTGAAAAAGAGAAAGCCGATCACGATGCACTGATAGATGCGCTCGTCAGAGGCCTTCTCGCCGCCTCTCGCGCTCTTCTTGCCAAAGAGAACGAATGCGGCCAGGGCGGAAGCCACCACGAACGCACCGTAGCCCAGAAAGCAGGTGACCACATGGCTGATGAGCCAGTTGCTCTTCAGGGCCGGAATGAGCGGCTGGATCCGGGAGTCGATGTGCGGAGAAAACGAGGCATACGCGATGAGCACGAATGCGATCAGGATAGTCAGGGTCCCCAGTTCTTCGTTCTTCCGGGAGAAACCGAGAACCAGGTATAGGAAAATGACGGCCCAGGAGAAAAAAACGAGCGATTCATAGAAGTTCGACAAGGGCGCGTGCCCGATGCCGAGCGCGTATGATTCCGCCCACCTGAGGGCCATCCCTGTGCTGTGGGCGACGAACCCTCCTATCCAGAGGGTGTCTCTGATCCGGCCGGGTATGTCGGCGCCGGTGACGGAGCGTATGACCGAGAACGCGAACGCAGCGAGATAAAGAAAGGGAACGCAGTTGAGGATGGTTACATTCATGGTTCACCCGCTTGAATCCGATCTTTTTTCAGGGCACGTCTTTGCGACCCCGGAAGGAGATACACGACAAAAAGCCCCGATACAAAGAGCAGCATGCCCATGACCACCACGGGCAGGCCGGGATCGTGACTGATGGAAATCCCGGTCACGTACAGCGGCTCCATCCGCTCGAGACTGAACACATACCCTTCGAAGCGGGCCGGGTCGAACTGGGGGGCCTTTGCCAAGAGGTCGGGAAAGAGCTGACCGACCTTTTCGATTCCTGACAGAACCCAGACATACCCGCTTTGCGCCGGCGAGAAGAAGTCGATCTTCATGGCAGGACCCATGTCCATGAAGTTCTCCTCGACCCTGGTCACACGAAAGAAGGTCTCTGCGCCCAGCGTGTAGACATCACCGGGACGAGCGGTGAAGGTGCGGGGCTGTCCGGAATCGTCGACACTCAGGACCGCACGCGGCAAGCTCTTGTAATGCGCCTGATAATAGCGGATCCCCTGGAAAGAAACCGGGTGGTTGACGAGCAGGGTTTCCCTCTTGAGCACCGCACCTGAGCTGATGAACGCGAGCTCTGATCGGAATTCTCTGGGTATGCCCGAGTCGTAGTATTCCACGGAGAAGTCCTCGCAACGGATCGAAAGGTCCTGGTCGAGCTGATGGCCGGGGATGATCGGAGCGAGCGAAACGGTCTCGCCTTCAGGGATCTCGACATAGGCGTCGATTCCCTGGAACTGGCCGTAGACAAAGCCTGCGATGACGATTACGGCCCCGAGATGGAGAAGCAGGCTCCCCAACCGGGGGAGGTCTCCCCTGCGAAACAGCAGACCTGCCCTTTTCGGGACCGTAATCCGCGAACGGATTCTGCGCCAGGTGCAGAGGACGAGGCTCACGCACACGAGCACGCCGAGAAGAAAAAACCACCAGGAATGGAAGACATCGTGAAGATCGAGCGCGAGGAGAATCTCGTCGCGGATCGATCGCGTCATAAGGGCCGTACCTTGTGTGTTCTGCGGCACAATGGTCCCCACTGCCGAGGCGACCACCGTAGCGGTCAGGAGAATTACCGCGGTCTTAGGCGATGAAAAAGCCGTGAGAAGCCGTGCGAAACGACTTGGGTTACATGATGAGGATTTTCTGTCTGGGGTCATTCCGCCCTTCTTGCAAAGTGCATGGTATCCAGTGGCCAAGAGATGTAACAGCCCATGCCCATACGCGTCAACGATTTTCCTTTGTACCTGCCCTGGGCCCTGTTGATGACAGGAGAGTCCGCAAGAGAGGAAATCCTCGAGGATAAGCCGGGCTGCTTGTCTTCCCCGCTGAATGGATCAGCAGATAATCACGGAATCATGGAGAATCACGCCGTTCCCCGTGCCGGGACCGGTGCCCGCATGCATCACCGGCCCCAGGGACGCGATCAGGCCGCCGCGCCCCTGATCCTGAAGAAATCGCTGATCGCGCGGTCTTTGTCTCCCCAGATCCTGTTCAGCCATTCCTGAAAGTGCTCCTGGTAGCGGGGGTCGTTGCTGTAGTCGCCAAGCAGGTCCGGAGTGATGGGGATCGTCTCGACCCGGACAACCACCTCAGCCTGACTGCTGCAGAGAAACTGCCAGAAAGTCTGCACGCCATTGGGATAGATGATCGTGGTGTTGACGATATGGCTCAAGTGCTGTCCCATGGCGGAGAGGACAAACGATATGCCGCCTGCCTTGGGCTTGAGCAGATGGGCAAAGGGCGAATCCTGGGCCTTGTGCTTGGCCGGGGTGAAACGGGTCCCCTCGACAAAGTTCATGACCGCAATCGGCATCCTGCTGAAGCGCTCGCACGCCTTTTTTGTGATCTCAAGGTCCTTTCCGCGCATGTGGGGATTTTTTATGAGATACTCTTTGGAATAGCGCTTCATGAAAGGAAACTCCAGGGCCCACCAGGCGAGTCCCATGATGGGGACCCAGATGAGCTCCTTCTTGAGAAAGAACTTGAGCATGGGGATCTTGCGATGAAACACCTTCTGGAGAATCAGGATATCGACCCACGACTGATGGTTGGACACCACCAGGTACCATCCCTTTGCATTCAAGCCTTCGATGCCGCTCACATCCCACCTGATCCTTTTGGTCAGGGCTATGTTTGCATTATTGCAGGCGATCCAGCAGGTCGCAATAACGTTCAGAACCGCGTTGCAGCTGTCCTGCCAGGACCGGACCGGTATCACAAACTTGCATGCGGCCAGGGGAAAGAGAAAGGTCCCCCAGAACAGGGTGTTCACGACAAAGAGCAGAAACGAGAGGCTGCCGATAAAGACCGGGGGCATGAGCCGGAGAATCCTCCCGTGCGCGGCACTAAACCTTTCAGAAAGAGACAGTGTATTCATACACAACCCTCAAACAGTATAATTCCGGCATGCCCCGCTCGACCCGGCGATGCACGGCACGTTTCGGGGCCGGTGAGGCGGGGGAAACCCCTATTTCCAACCATGCAGCACTGCCTGCGCTCCCACCCCCACCCTCCAAAGGCCGGTAATGCGCGAGAAAGATATATCATATCTGACCTTGGGATGAGTGTAAAATCTTCGTAAAGGCCTTGCACAGGAAAGATCAGGATAAAAAAAGGGGCTGCCTTTCACACGGCAGCCCCTTTTCATTCGATTCCAGAGGATCGGCCGGATCAGTTGCAGAGCTCGAACAGCGCTGCCGCGCCCATACCGCCGCCGATGCACATGGACTCCACGCCATACTTGGCGCCGCGCTCTCTCATCTCGGTCATGAGCTGGGCGCAGAGCTTGGCGCCCGTGCATCCGAGCGGGTGGCCCAGCGCGATGGCGCCGCCGTTGACGTTGATGATCCTCTTGTCGCTGTCGGACAGCCACAGATCTCTCTTCTCATAGAGGCCGATCTGCTGGAGCGAGTAGATGCACTGGGATGCGAACGCCTCGTTGACCTCCCACAGGCCGATGTCCTCGACCTTCTTGCCGGTCATCTTAAGGAGCTTGGGTATTGCGTAGGCAGGGCCGACACCCATCTCGTCGGCCCGGCAGCCGGCAACAGTATAGCACACGATCTTGGCGACGGGCTTCACGCCGAACTTTTTCACGGCCTCGCCGCTCATGACCAGCGAGCAGGCAGCACCATCCGTGGTCTGGGAGGAATTGCCTGCCGTGACCGAGCCCATGGCCGCAAACGCGGGCCTGAGTTTTGCGAGACCTTCCAGAGTGGTGTTTGCGCGCACGCCGTCGTCAAAGTCCTGGATAAAGGTTTCTTTGACCGTGATGCCGTCCTTCTCCTTGAACCGCACCGCGGGCGTGGGAATGATCTCTTTGTACCTGCCGTTTTTCTGAGCTGCGGCAGCCTTCATCTGGGAATGATACCCGAACTCGTCCTGCATTTCGCGGGTGATCTTGTAGCGGTTGGCCACGTTTTCCGCGGTCATGCCCATGGAGATGTAGACATCCGGGCTTTCCAGCACCTGCTCCGGATGGGGCCTGGGAAGGTTCCCGCCCATGGGAACGATGGTCATGGACTCCAGGCCTGCGCCGATGGCGACGTCGCAATAGCCTGCCATGATCCTCATGGCCTGCAGCGCGATCGCCTCCAGGCCTGACGAGCAGAACCGGTTGACCGTGGCGCCGCAGGTGCTGTCCGGGAACTGAGCGATCTGGGCGATGACGCGGCCGATGTTCAGGCCCTGCTCCGCCTCGGGAAAGGCACATCCCACCAGAATATCTTCAACGTCCTTTTTTTCGATTTCGGGTACCCTCTCCATCAGACCGTTGATAGCGGCCTTGAGGAGATCCTCAGGCCGTGTGGCCGCAAAGGCGCCCTTTCCCCTTCTGCACCCGGGGGTCCTTACCGAATTGACGATATACGCTTCTCTCATTGGTATTCCTCCTGTTTTCTACAATTCATCACTACAGCAACAACGGCTTGCCGGTCTTCATGATGTTCTCGGCCATCTTCTGGGTGTTCTCCGTCTTCCACAGGTCGACAAAGGCCTCGCGCTCGAGCTTCATGAGGTGCTCTTCGCTCACTGCGGTGCCGGAAGGAACATCGCCGCCAGACATGCAGACCGCGATCTTCTTTGCGATGAACTCCATATGAGGTGGAATGTATCCGCCGCCCCTCATGTTCTGCATCTCGGCCCAGACCATTCCCACTGCCTCGCGGCCCAGCACCGTGATCTTGGTCTTCAGGGGCGGTGCATATCCGTCATCGACCATCTTGAGGACCTCTTTCTTGGCCTCGCCGATGAGGTTGTCCCTGTTCATGACGATGCGGTCGGTGGCTCTCAGGAAGCCTTTGTTGCGTGCATCTGCAGCCGAGTTGGAAACCTTGGCCTGCGCTACACTCATGAACGCGGGCAGGAAGAATGCCGCCAGATCGGTGATCTTTGCGGCCCCGGGCTTGGACTCGACAAAGCGCCGCCAGAGGTTGATCATGCCGCAGCCGCCGGGGACGAGACCCGCGCCGATCTCCACCAGACCCATGAAGAGGTCGCTGTTGGCGACGATCTTGTCGGCAGCAAGACAAACCTCGCAGCCTCCTCCCAGGGTGAGGCCGAACGGAGCTGCAACCACGGGGTACCTGCTGTAGCGGGTGCCCATGATGCCCTGGTGGACCAGCCTGATGAAGGAGTCGATCTCGCTGAAGTTGCCGGCCTTGGCGAGGCCCAGCATGTAGGCGAGGTCTCCGCCCGCGGAGAACGCCGGGGGCATGCCGCCTGCCTGGTTGCCGATGACCATGCCCACGCCGTTCTTGTCCACGTAGTCGCCGGCCTTCTGCATGAATTCCACCATCTCCTTGTTGATGGCGTTCATCTTGGAGTGGAACTCGAGGCAGAACACGCTGTCGCCGATGTCGATGAGCGAACAGGAAGGCGCGGTCAGCACGACCTTGTTCTCTGCCTTGAAGGTGTCGAGGTTCAGGGCCTTGGGGCTGGCCTTTACTTCCTTGTAGGAGCTGGATGCAAAGTCGAAGTAGAGCTTTTTGCCCTTCTCGATCTTGTAAAAAGAGGCAGCGCCTGAGGCGAGCATTTTCTTCACGTTCTCCGGGACCTTCATCCCGTCCTTCTCCATCTTCTCGACCGATTCTTTCACCCCGATGGCATCCCAGCTCTCGAAGGGACCCATGGCAAAGTTGTAGCCCCACTTCATGGCGTTGTCGATCTCGACGACCGTGTCGGAGATCTCGGGGATGCGGTTCGCGGCATAGATGAACCCGCCCGCAGCAACCTTCCAGGCAAACTTGGCAGCCTTGTCGTCGCCGTAGAGCAGGGTCTTCATCTTCTCGGGCAGGGTCGCGGCCTTTTTCGCTGCTGCAAGGCTCGCATAGTCTGCCTTGCCGTACTCGACATAATCCCCGGTCTTGGGGTCGATGACCTTGCGGATCTTCTTCCACTCGGGCGTGATCTCGGTCTTGTAAAAGCCCGCCTTGGTCTTGTTGCCGAGCAGCTTCTTATCGACCATGGTCTTCACAAAGGCAGGGACCTGGAACACGTCGCGCTCCTCGTCGTTCGGGCACATATCATAGGTGTTCTGCGACACGTGGGTCATGGTGTCCAGGCCGACCAGGTCGGATGTCTTGAAAATAGCGGTCTTGGGACGGCCCATGGGCGGTCCGAAGAGCTCGTCGACCTCGGGTATGGAGAGCCCTTCCTCGAGCATGACCTGCATGGTCTTGCCGATGCCGTGGATGCCGATCCGGTTGCCGATGAAGTTCGGGGTGTCCTTGGCCCACACGATGCCCTTGCCCAGCATCCTCTCGCCGAAGTCGGCCACGAAGTCCAGCACCTCCTGCTTCGTGAACTCGCCCGGGATGATCTCGAGCAGGTGCATATAGCGCACCGGGTTGAAGAAGTGGGTGCCGAGGAAATTCTCTTTGAACGCCTTGCTGCACTTCTCGGACATGGCTTTGAGCGGGATGCCCGAGGTGTTGGAAGAAACGATGGTATTCGGCGAGCGGATGCCGTCGATGCGAGCGAAGAGTTCCTGCTTGATCTTCAGGTTCTCCACCACGACCTCCACGATCCAGTCGCACTCTTTGAGCTTGTCGAAGTCGTCTTCCAGGTTTCCGGTTGAGATGCGGGCGGCGTCCGCCTTTGAGAAGAACAAGGGCGGCTTCGCCTTCATAGCGGCTTCCAGGCCGGCCGTGACAATCCGGTTCCTGGCTTTGGGGTCCTTCTTCTCCTCATCTTTCAGGTCAAAGGGCACGATGTCCAACAGCAGTACGTCGACACCCGCGCCTGCCATGAGGGCGGCTATGCCTCCCCCCATGATACCAGACCCGATAACCGCGGCCTTTTTGATTTTCCTGACCATTACTACCTCCTCCGTATATGGGTTATTTAAGGTAACTTCAATAGCATGAATCGCCATTCAATTTATCAGGCCGGGCTGCCGAAGTCAATAAATTGATGGAAGGATGCAAAAAAAACACACCTTTTCTTCCATTGCAGGCAGAGGCCCTTTGGAGTATGGTCTGGTGCTCGATGGGAACGATCGCTGTCGCTTCCGAGGGAAATCGCTAAAAGGACAGACAAAGCATGAAAAAGCGTGAGGCTTACGCCGGGAAACCCGTGCCACGACCGGCCCGCAGGAAGAGGCCTGACGACAAACCCTGCCGGGGTGATGACTATGAGCTCCTGGACAGCGGCAGTGGAAGAAAGTATGAACGGTTCGGACCGTACCGGCTGGTCCGGCCCTGCGCTCAGGCCATCTGGCGGCCCCGGAAGGACGCATCCCGGTGGGACGAGGCAGACGCATCCTTTGACCGGACCCGGGGAAACCAGTGGCGTCTGAAGAGACCCCTGCCCGATGAGTGGGTGATCATGGTCTGCGGCATGCGCTTCAGGCTCTCAATCACGGATTTCGGACACCTGGGCATCTTTCCCGAACAGCAGGAGCTCTGGGGCCGGATCAGCGCCATGGTGGAGAAGGCCCATGCGGGCGAGCGCGCCCGGTCGGTGTCCGTGCTCAATCTCTTCGCCTACTCGGGCGGGGCCACCATGGCGGCCGCCAGGGCAGGTGCGCGGGTCTGTCATGTGGATGCATCCAAGGGCATGGTGAAGTGGGCCCGGGAGAACGCCTCGCTCAACGGCCTCGATCAGGCTCCCATCCAGTGGATCGTGGAGGATGTGAACAAATTTCTCGACCGTGAGATCAGGCGGGGCAAGCACTATGACGCCGTTATTCTGGATCCTCCGACCTTTGGCCATGGAAGACGCAGCGAGATCTACAAGATCGACCGTGAGCTCGCCTCCACCCTGGAGAAGTGCTGGGCCCTCATGTCGGACAATCCTTGCTTTCTCCTGCTCTCATCGCACACCCCTTCACTTACCCCTGTGGCGCTGGCAAATTTCTTGAGAATGGTCAGCGGGTCCTGCCGCGATTTCTGCATCGAAGAGGGAGAAATGCTGCTGACCGGCTCGCGGGATGTGCTCCCCGTGCCCAGCGGCGCCTATGCATGGTGGTTTCCCGGGTCGTGCCGGGAGAACAGCCCGTGAATACCCCGGATGCGGCGCCCTGCCCGGAGGTGCTCTATGAAGACAATCACCTCCTTGCCCTCAACAAACCGCATGGCCTGCTGACCCAGCCTGCCGGCGGTTCCCGCGACAGCCTGGAAGACCGCGCCAGGACAATGATCAGGCAAACCCGGCACAAGCCGGGCAATGTGTTTCTCCACGCGGTGCACCGTCTCGACAGGGTGGCCAGCGGCGTGGCGCTCTTTTCGCTCACGGGAAAATCCCTGAGCAGGATGAACGAGCTGATGCGCAGGCAGGAGATAACGAGAATATACCATGCCGTGGTCACCGGGAACCTCCCGGCCGATCAGGGGACGCTCGAACACTTTCTCAGGCACTCGCGGCTCAAGTCTGTTCCGGTCGACCGCGCTCATCCGGGCGCAAAGAGAGCCGTGCTCGAATACCGGATCCTCGCACGCACAAAAAGGCTCACCCTGGTGGAGATCGCGCTGGAGACGGGCAGGTATCATCAGATCAGGGTCCAGCTCGCGGCCTCGGGGTGCCCGATCGCGGGAGACAGCGTCTATGGGAGCGTCGAAGAGTATGTGGCAGGGGGAATCGCGCTGCACCACTGGAGAATGGAGTTTCTCCACCCGGTCAGGAGAGAGCGCCTGATCATAGAGGCCCGCTATCCCGATCAATGGCCCCTGCATCCGGCCCGCAGTGCCTAAACGTGGCAGGTTTTCCAGGGGCTCAACCACACAACACTCAAAAAAAATCGAGAAGACCTCGGAGTTCGTGGTCAAGCCCTTCCTGGAGAAGAGAGAGCCCCTGACCACCATGCAGCAGGACGCGGCGGGTGACTTCGACAACCTGGTCTTCAGGGCCTTTGTTGAGGTGCAGGACTCCGCTTGATCACCTGTCCCCTCAAACCGGAAGACCGCTCCCATTGAAATAACCTCTCATCACGAATAATTCCGTCATATTCAGGATAATCGTATTCATTAACGCCTGTGAATGCCGATTGCATGCCGGTCTGATATCCGGCAAAGGGAAAGGTATATTGCGGTTTTCTCCGTCAGCGATAAGCCCAGCCTTTCCTTCTGTTTTTTGTAATATACAGAAAGATAATCAGAGAATGAGAAAGCATGGGAAAGCATGCGCTTGATTCACGAATATCATCGGCACATCCCGGCACAGTCAAAAGCTGACCGGAACAGTGCAAAACCCTCTTTGTGTTTTTTCTGCAGAAGACCTAAGAAGACCCATACAAGATAAACTTAATTTTAAAAAAAACAGGGGGATGGAGAGCATGAGGGAGATCGTGGCAAGGACAGTGGTATGGCTTGCACTGGTGTTTCTGATTTTCTCGACAGGGTGCACGAAAAAAATCATGGGCACCGCAGATGAAACCGGAGCTTGGAACGGGCCCGCCGGACAGGAGACGATGAGTATGCCCAGCGGCGCAGCACAGGCACCGTCCGGAACCGTGGCCACGCTTTTCGATGGTAAAAAGGTCTACTTCGAGTTCGACAGGCACGACCTGAAGCCCGAAGGACGGCAGATCCTCACCGGAATCGCTGCCTATCTGAGGGAGCATGACGAGCTGCGGCTCGATATCGAGGGCCACTGCGACGAACGGGGGACCAGCGAGTACAATCTCGCCTTGGGCGAACGCCGGGCCTGTGCAGCCAAGGATTTTCTCGTGGCCTTGGGAATCGATGCCTCCAGGATCGGCGCCATCAGTTATGGAGAGGAAAAGCCCGAGGACCCCGGCAAGACGGAACAGGCCTGGTCCATGAACAGGAGAGACCAGTTTCTCTTCAGCCGCTAGGAAATTGTCCTCCAGGGTACAGCCCCTATGCGGCAGGAGAGCTCAAGGACCTAAAAGGCACTTCTTCACCGGTGCAATCCCATGAATGAAGATGGGGAAAGAGAATCAGACATGAAGAGGCAAATCGGTCTCCTTAGGCGCTGCCTTCTCGGCATGGCGACCGCCGGGATGCTGTTCGCCTTCTGCTCGTGCCTCAGTGCCGATGGTTCCGATGCAAAGGATCTGGTTGAAACCCTCGACGGCATCGGTGAGTTGAGGACGTTCACATGGGCTGTCCATCAATGCATGATCCTGGATATCCTCAGCGAAAGGGGGCCGTTCACGATCTTCGCTCCGAACGAAGAGGCTTTTTTGAACCTGCCCGTCGAATCGATCGGGATGCTGTTCAGCCCGGACGACCGTGATGCCCTGGAAGGCCTGCTCGCCTGCCATGTGGCGCCGGATGTAGTCCTGTGCTCAAGTGTGATACACGAATCCTGCACCACTGCCTTGAGCGATGAGGTGCTGACCCTCGTCCGGAAGGACGGCGCCGTCTATGTGCGGGGCGCACGGATCGTGAAACCGGACATCAGGTGCAAAAACGGGGTGATTCATATCATCGATCAGGTGATACTCAACAATGACTGAACCTGAACAAAAAACTTTTTAAAGAGGATGGCATATGAAAAAGATTATCAAAAGGACATGTGGTGGTTTCACTGGTATGGGCATCTTGGCGATCATCGCGGGCATGGCGCTGTGCCTGTCGCTGAGCGCCTGCACCAAGGCCGAGGAGGCCTCCGTGGAGGCCCCGGCGGCGGAAATGATGGATCAGCCTGAAAACACCGCCGATGCCCCTACCGTCGGGGAAGAGCTTCCTACAGCCGATGACGTCGGGGATGCAGATGCAGCAGTTCCGGCAGCAGAGGCAACGGCTGACGAGGCCCTTGCTGCACAGGCTTCGGCAGCAGAGGCGCCGGCCGACGCGACACCTGCACAGACTCCCGCAGCAGAGGCGCCGGCCGCTTCGGACAACTGACCTCCGGCTTGCCGTGCCGGCGATAAAAAATGCCGGGGGCTGCTCGCCTCCGGCGTTTTTCTTTGCCGACAAGATGCCCCCCTTGTACAAGGCTTTCAGCGAGCATAACCTTTTTTTTAGAGCCGCTGATGCCTAACCTGCGGGCATGACGATCTTTTCGTGATACTCCCCTTGATGACCTGAACCATGACGAAGTGAACTACTATGGCCTAAGGAGGATAGCAGTTCGCTTCTCACGCCGGCCTCTATCGCTCGCGGAAACGGCCCGGGAAATCGCTTGACAGGGCATGCACTTGGATCTAAGGTTTTTTCAAGCACAAGCTTAAGGCTGACGCCTTTGCGGGAGCTCGGAAAAACCGGGCTGAGAGGGGCCCTTGATCCCGGCATATAAGGAGCTGTGGGCCTGCCCGTGGAACCTGAACCGGATAATGCCGGCGGAGGGATGAAGGCTCATGGGCAAGCAAGGCCATCCTCCATCGGGGGATGGCATTTTTTGTTTAGGGATATGAGGCGTATATGATGAAATATAAGGCTGCGCTGCTGTTCGTCCTTTTGGCTGCGGTATGTCTTCTGGCCGGCTGCCCGAAGAATGATGCCGCTGGAGAGGTGCCGGTGGTCAGGGTGATGGTGCATGACAGCTTCAGCATCGGCGTGGAGGTGCTCGAAAGGTTTGAAAAGGGGCACGGCATCCGCCTGCTTTTTCTGAAATCAGGCGATGCAGGGGCCGCGCTCAACCAGGCCATCCTTTCAAAGGCCCATCCCCTGGCCGATGTCTTCTACGGAGTGGACAACACCTTTATGAGCAGGGCCTTGGGCGCTGATATCTTCGTCCCCTACAGCTCGCCTCTGCTCGCATCCATCGATGAGTCCCTGGTGCTGGACAAGACCCACCGCCTTGTGCCCGTAGACTATGGCGACGTGTGCGTGAACTACGACCGGGCGTGGTTCGACCGGGAAGGGCTCCCCGTGCCCCAGAGCCTGGACGATCTCGTCCGCCCTGAATATGCAGGGCTCCTGGTGGTGGAAAACCCTGCCACATCGTCTCCTGGGCTGGCCTTTCTGCTCGCCACGGTGGGAACCTGCGGAGAGGACGGCTTCGTGAAGTTCTGGCAAGCCCTGAAGAAAAACCGTGTCCTGGTCACCGACGGGTGGGAAGACGCATACTGGGGCAAATTCAGCGCAACATCCAAGGGCGGGCGGCCCCTGGTCGTGAGCTACTCGGCCAGTCCTGCCGCAGAGGTGTACTTTGCGGAACACCCGCCGGAAACGGCTCCCACTGCGGCAATGACCGGCAGCGGAACAGCGTTTCGGCAGATCGAGTTCGCCGGCATCCTCAAAGGGTCAAAGCAGCCCGAGTCGGCGCGAAAAGTGATCGACTTTCTGCTCGATACGCCCTTTCAGCAGGAGATCCCCTTAAAGATGTTCATGTTTCCGGCAAACAAAAACGCCCGCCTGCCCGAGGTGTTCATCGAGCACGCCCGGCTGGCGAGCAGACCGGTGATCCTGGATCCCGAGGTCATCGCACAAAGGCGCGACGCCTGGATACGGGCCTGGACAGAGACCGTGCTCCAGTGAGACCGTCGGGAAACCGTGCCGCCATCCTTCTGGTCGCCCTTCCCCTGGCCTTTCTGGGGGTTTTCTACTTCTACCCCCTTTTCGAGATATTCTCCCTTGGCCTTGCGCCAGGCGGACAGTGGGATCCCGGCGCCATCGCCGACCTGTTCTCTACCGGCTCTTCGCTCAGGATTCTCTGGTTCACGGCCTGGCAGGCGGCGTTGTCTACGGTCCTGACCTTGGTCCTGGCGCTGCCCGCGGCATATGTCTTTGCCCGCTACCGCTTCCCGGGAAAAAGCCTGATCCAGTCGTGCACAGCCATCCCCTTTGTGCTGCCGTCCGTGGTGGTGGCAGCCGCGTTCAGCGCCCTTCTGGGCGCCAGGGGTCTGCTCAATGAATGGCTCATGGGCATGTGGGGGTTCTCTTCTCCCCCCATCCAGATCGAACAGAGCCTCGTCTCCATCCTCATGGCCCACGTGTTCTACAACTTCACCGTGATCTTGAGGATCGTGGGCAACTTCTGGTCACGGATACACCCGGACCTGTCGCACGCGGCACTGGTGCTTGGGGCCTCGCCCTGGAAGGCGTTCTGGAAGGTCACCTTCCCGGTGCTGCGCCCCGGAATCATGGCCGCATCTCTGCTGGTGTTCATCTTCTGCTTCAGCAGCTTCGGCGTAATCCTCATCCTGGGCGGCCCCCGGTATGCCACTATCGAGGTGGCCATCTACCGCCAGGCCGTGCACCTGTTCAACCTGCCCATGGCAGCCGCCCTCTCGCTGCTGCAGATCTGCTTCATGTTCGCCTTCATGTGGGTCTACACCCGCCTGCAGAGGAGCGCAACAGTGGCCTTCACGCCGGAATCGCTCAAAACGACTCAGCGCGACATTGTCACGAACACAGACCGTCTCGTGGTCTGGGGCACGGTTTTCCTCCTGCTCCTGTTTCTGGGTTCTCCCCTGCTGGCCCTCGTGGTCCGTTCCCTGTCCACGGGTTCGGGGGTTTCGCTGCTCTACTACCGCGCACTCTTTGAAAACGCCGGGCAGTCGGTTTTTTATATACCGCCCGCAGCTGCCATCGGATATTCGGTGGGGTTCGCCCTGGTCACCCTGGTGATGTCACTGTGCATCGGATTGCCGGTTGCGATCTTTCTGAGCCGGGACCGCGGGCTCGCCACCTCCCTGCTCGACCCGCTCTTCATGCTTCCGCTCGCCACGTCCGCGGTCACCCTGGGTTTCGGTTATATCGTCGCACTGGACGAGCCGCCCCTGAACCTGCGCGCATCGCTGATCATCGTGCCCCTTGCGCACACACTCGTGGCCTATCCCTTTGTGGTGAGAAGCATCCTTCCGGGCCTGCGAAGCGTCCCGGCGCACATCAGGGAGTCGGCCCTGCTCCTGGGCGCGGCTCCGGGAAAGGTCTGGTGGAAGGTGGTGGCGCCCATGATGAGGAGGTCACTTGCAGTGGGAGCGGTCTTCGCATTTACCGTGAGCATCGGCGAGTTCGGAGCAACGATCTTTCTCGCCAGGCCCGAGGTCCCGACTGTACCGCTTGCCATCTACCGCTTCCTCGGCCTGCCCGGGGCCATGAACTATGGCCAGGCAATGGCTATGAGCACCATTCTCATGCTGGTGACCGCGGCGGGATTTCTGTTTCTGGAAAAACTGCGCACCGGTCCTGAAGGGGAGTTCTGACATGGCGTTTCTCGAGATAAAAGGCATTTTCAAGTCCTTCGGCAGCACACCCGTGCTCCGCGGGGTGAGCCTTGCCATGGAAGAGACCCAAATTCTGTGCATCCTGGGCCCCTCGGGGAGCGGAAAGACAACCCTGCTTCGGGTAATAGCCGGCCTTGAGCATCCCGAGCAGGGCTCAGTCCTGTTCAAGGGTCGAGACCTGCGCAATACCCGGCCGCACCTGAGGCGTTTCGGGATGATGTTTCAGGAGTATGCCCTCTTCCCCCATCTTGACGTGTCGGGCAACATCGCATTCGGGCTGCATATGCTGGGACTCTCCCGCAGCGAGATAGCGAAGCGGACCGGCGAGATGCTCTCGCTGGTGGGATTGCAGGGTTTGAGCGGGAGGAACGTAAGCGAGCTTTCGGGCGGCGAGCGCCAGCGGGTGGCCCTTGCCCGAAGCCTGGCGCCCTACCCGCGCCTGCTGCTGCTGGACGAGCCCCTGGGCTCCCTTGACCGGGGCCTGAGAGAAAAGCTCCTTGGCGACCTGCGCAAAATCCTCAGACGCATCGGCATGACCACGATCGTGGTCACCCATGACCAGGCAGAGGCCTTTGCCATCGCAGACACGATTGCGGTCATGGACCAGGGGGAGATCGCGCAGATGGATACGCCGGAGAACCTGTACCGGCAGCCGGCGAATCCGGAAGTGGCCCGGTTCCTGGGGCTGGTCAACCTCGTCCGGGGCCGGGTAGAAACCGGCTCGTCCATAGCCACGCCCCTGGGCCTGCTGCACGTGCCCGCCCACGGGCATGAAAGAGGCGAGGAGGTGACTGTTCTCATCCGGCCCGATGCTGTCGTGATCTGCGAAAACGATGAATCGGGGCCCACGGGCATGATCACGATCGAGGGAATTGTGCATGACTGTCTGTTCAAGGGAAGGAGCTATCATGTGGAGGTCATAACCACCGGCTCGCAGGCCCTCTTTTTTGATCTCCCGCAGAACACGCTGGCACCCTCGGTCGGAGACCGGGTGAGGCTGCTTCTCTCTCCGGGCGCGATCACCGTGATGCCGTAGGGGCGCACGGCCTCGTTGGGGCGCACGGCTGTGCGCCCATACCCCTGGCGTATATATTGCCGTAGGGGCGCACGGCCGTGCGCCCCTACGGGGGGGCGGATGGAATAAATAATTTATCCATTTCCCATTTCGCAGGATTGTTGCCGATATATTCGCGGATGCGGTTCAATTCCGGTTCATTGCGAACGATGTGTTCCCAATAATTGCGCTGCCATAATTTCGCGCCCGGCGTGTTTCGTAATGAATTGATCCGTTTGGTCACGGCCGATTTGAATCCGGCCACCAACGATCCCAGGGATTTCGGCGCCCTCCGCAATATGCGATCGGGTGCATCGGGTGGCGGTGGTTGGGGCGGATGGCCCTGTAGGGGCGCACGGCCCTGTTGGGGCGCACGGCCGTGCGCCCCTACCTGGCGTATATCCTGCCGTTGGGGCGCACGGCCGTGCGCCCCTACCGCATCACCCGTAATGATTACAATCCCGTGGAAATGATTTGGCATGACGACCCAGGCGTCCAATTCGATTTCATGGCGTATTGCGCTGGTTTTTATCCATTCATCCGCAACGATTTTCCCTGCGTCATTCAATCGCATTTCGCTCTCAACGATGTGCCCGAACAAACATTGTCTATCCTGGGTGCAAAAGGTGATGAAATAGGCGCCTGCCTGCGAATAATCATACCCCTGCAACCGAACTGAATGGCGGTTTCGTTGGGGCGACCGGCTGGTCGCCCTTCCATTGGCCGGATCGTAATTCATTCGCGCCCGGTTCATTTCAATGCAGGTGGAAGCGTCCATGCCTTTCCGGCGCAAGATGTCGGCAGCGCCGTAGAGGTGGCGTTCGAGCTTTGCGAGAGACAATTTCGGCAAGTGGAACCTCGTACCTTCCTCAAATCATGATCGAATTCATTATTTCAAATAAATCTGACCATCACCGGTGCTAAAACATGTGCCTTATATAATTAATCAATACTTTTAATTAGTTATCATATTATAAAAAATATATCAAGATCCTATCCTCTATTTTAGCGGAAGGTGTGAATCGGCTACAAGATGTTATGATCCCGGACTAAAAAGACCGTATCATGCCTTCGCGAGTTGCAGAACAAGGCCGGATCTCAGTTTTTACCGGCGATTGCCTGACTGCAGATCTCCCGCCATCTGTGGATATCGGAAACCCGGGTGATGACAACCGCCATGAGCATGGTTTCCGGGTCAACCCGCACTACCTTGCCTTTGACCGTGACCTGTTCATCCTTGAACAAGGCGGTGATGTCTCTGCCCACGAGCATGTATGCCAGCGCAGGGCTGAAGCTCATGCCCGTATCCAGGGGAGAACGCAGGATCCTGACACTGAATCCGCCCAGGCTGATATCTATGGAGGTCACCATGCAGCTGATGGCGCCTTGCTCATGGGAAGGATGGCCCCGCCCGAAGAATCCGTCGGCCGTCATATCGATTTGGATATGCGTCTGGACGGGTATTCTCGGGAAGGATCTTCTCTCCAAGGGACTATCTCCTCCTCACCACCATCCGGTTGTCAAAAAGAACCCGGTGCACGACCTTGTGCCTCGAAATCCACTCCATTTCATCCTCCGGGCTGGTGCTGTCAGAAACGCTATCTTTTCTCATCGACAGGTAATGGGAGAATCATGAATCGGGCGAAGGTAGGATTGAGGGGCCTTTCCGTTAGGAGGTCAATACCATAGATCGGGCTAAGCTCGCCGCAGGCGGGGAAACCATACCCGGCCTGCGGCAAAATATCCATGGCGCGCTATTCCATGCGCACGAGAATCAGATTGGACCTGGGATGCGAGATGATGCGCTGGGAATCCAGGAGCTCGGGATAATCCGCGGGCGGCACAACGACCGGATCGATGTCCACATCCTGGCTGATGCGCACGACCTCACAGGCTTTTCCGCATTCCGAGCCGTCCACAGAGGTTTTCAGGCTGATTCCGCCGCCGTCCTTGCCCATCCGCACCCGGAAGCCGTCGGGCGGGAGCAGTTCGCAGGCCCTGGCGCCGTCGGGCAGCGTAACCTCCACCGTGATCCGGGCGTTGCGCGGGCCGGACTGATACAGGGGATTTTCTCTTGCATCGCTCGTCACGCCCTCCAGGATGTTGATGAGCCCCGGCACCTTGAGATAGAGATATTTATCCTGCCGCACTGCGTAGGAGTCGATCTTGACGCTCAGCTCCTCGATCCCGGGGTACTCGTCATAACGGGTGACATATTGGCCAAAGGGCTGTGCCGCATGGCTGATGGATGTGATCATCTGCTCGTGATGGCGTTTCCGCTCCTCGGGCTGCATCTCGGAAAACTGCTTTTTGAACGCGGAAAAGTTCTCGCCATAATAGGTGCGCCTCTGTGTGAGCACGATATCGCCGTCTTCGAGGAGTTGGATGGCGATGTCGGTGTCGCGGCGGTCGGCGTATGCCTTTGAGATCGGCTCGATCGATTCAAACTCACCGGTCTTGAGCACGAGCCCGGGATTGCCGGAATACCTGGTGCTCCCCAGCGAGGCGTACTGGTCGGTATCATTGAGGTAGACAGGACCGTCTTCGGTCATCACCTTCACGAGGACACCGTTGAACCAGTGGGGCGCGGGATAGTCGCGCATGGGCTTCTGGAGGCTGTCGATGGACGACACCCACGAGGCCAGCACAAACTCGGGCTTGAAGCCCGCCTCGGTCAGCATGGCATGGAGCAGCACGGCACGGTCGGCGGAATTGCCGTAACCTTCGGCGAGCACCTGATCCGCCGGGGTGATATACTCGAGCGGGATCTCGTGCCAGGGGGTCCGGATATACTTGATGCCCCGGATCACATAATCACGGATGATCGTGATCTTCTGGGAATCGCCCTGGGCCTGCTTCAGGAGAAGTCGGGCCGCCTTGCGGGCCTTCTGGCCGGCAGAGGATGCCTCGAGCAGATGTTTTTCCACCCGGGCCGCATATTTCTCCCAGTGGCCCGATGATGCGAATACCATGGGGTTGAAGCAGTACCACGGCGGGAGATAGTCTTCCTCGAGCACGGGCGGCACCTGCGAGGCACTGAACTCATAGACCTGCTTGCCGTCGCCGGTAAACGTCCTGAAGGTAATATCCTCTCCGGGGAGGTCGACACCGGGGTGCAGAGCGCCGCTTTCCTGAGAGGGAGAGGTCTTGAGCGCCATGTCTTGAGGCACCCGGATCCGCACGGTCTTTTTCTCGATGGGCTCGTGGTACCGGAACACGCCGTCCAGGCCCACAATGGTCCTATGCTCGCGCACGCGCTTGTCGATCCGCTGGTTGTCGATATAACACGACTCGCCGTGCAGAGAGAAAAAAGGCTGCCCGGTCTTGGTGCGCACGATGGTGTAGTCGATGATGCTTCCCTGGTCCACGCCCGGAAGGCTCACCACCATGACCTTGGACCCCGGGTACCTTGGGCCGTCCGCTACCCAGTCGGCGTCCATGACATTGATCTCCTGCTCGTGGATGGATGTCTGCACTCCTTCGGGAGAAGTCACCACCGCGCTGACCACCTCGACGTTTTCGCGGATCGGATTATAGTGGATGCGCAAATCGCTGTAGTTTTTCACGCCGGCATAGGTGAACACCTTCATCTTCACGCGCCGGGTCTCGGTCCAGGTGCTGTCATCAATCACGTCATATTCATGGAGCTCGTCCAGGATGAGGGCATCCGGGTCATAGTCCCGGGACGACGAGTACCAGGCCTTGTGCTGGACCAGCGGCGCAGACGGAGCGGGCGAGAAGATGGGCATCTTCCGGGAATCCGCCTCCATGGTCTTCAGGGTTTCCTGGAGCTCGATGTATTCCTCAGGCGAATACTCGGGCGCCTTGAGCTTGAAGACATTGTCCATGGTCAGCACCCTGTCCTGAATAGACACGTTCATGCTCCAGGCGGTCCCGTGGTTCTCCACGGGCTCAAAATCGGGCAGGCTCATCACCTGGCCCACCGAGTCGCCCAGATCGATCCTGAGCGATTCCCTGACCCCGCACGCCACCTCGGTGACATAGGGGTATCTCCGCGTCTTCAGGCCCATCTTGCCGATAAGGACATTTGCCATGCCCACGCTTCTCCCGAAGCGGATCATGGGCAGCATGACCGCGTCCTTGCCCGGAATGGCCCATTCCTTGACCTCAAAGGCGGCCCGGACCACGATGGGCTCGGACGTGTCCTGCATGTTGCGGGGCAGGATCTCGCACGAGGTGAGCACACCTCCGGATGCGGTCCTCATGATGATCTTCTCGATATACTGCTGGCGCTCCTCAAACGAGAGCCGCGAGAAGAATGTGCGATATGCATTGTCGTTGAATCCCTCGAAACAAAACACGGTATCGGCCTTCAGAGTCCCTACCCTGTCGATGCTTCCGGTGGTCTCGATGCGCATCATGCTGTGCTCGGCCGGGATGATGGGGCTCGTGAGGAGCGTCTCTCCCTGAGGCGAGGCCACGAGATAGCTCTGGTCGTTCAGATAGGCCGGGAACAGCTCGGTGGTGTTCTCGTCAGTGGCGTCCATAAGGATATAGTTGCCGTCGCCCAGACGGATACAGGAAACCGCGTGATTGAACATCGGCTGCGGAACCTCATGGTCTTTTTTCGGCCCGTTCATGATGAGCACCGGATAGGCGTCAAACCCGGCGATGCGCAGCATGGACACCAGCAGGGCAGCCTTGTCCCTGCAGATGCCGGCGCGGCGCTCAAAGGTCATCCTCACCGGGTGCGGCTCATAGCCCGGGGCGTCCTTTTCCACGGTGATGCCCAGGTACCTGACCTGCTGCGACACCCACTGAAAGATCTCCGAGACCTTGCGCCCGGGCTCTTCGATGCCCGATATCAGGCCTTGCACGGTCTTTTCCATCTCCGGGGTGGTGTCCTCGATGTGCGGCTTGCACAGGTTCCAGTACCATCGCGACACACTCTCCCAGTCGGGGATGGTGCTGATCAGGAGCCGCTGCACCTGGGTGTAGAGCTTGGGCATCTGCGGCTCATCATAGGTCTGGGGCACGTCCTGGGCCACCCAGGCATAGACGATTCCGTCCTCGGTGTCCTCTTGCGCGTGGCTTACAGTGCCCGGGATCTCCGACTTGATTGCCATGCTCCTGAGCGGCATGTTCTTGGGAGCAGCCACAATATACTCGGAGCGCCTGATAGGGTCGATTCCCTCCATAAGGACATAGTCGGTGAACACGTCGGGCATGCGCACCTTGTCGAAACGATCGTATACAATGAAATGGACGGTGTCGCCCACCTCGACCTCGGGGATGGTCACCCTCAGGATCCGGCTGTTGGGATCATAGATGTTCTCATCCATCTGCGACTGCTCGACCATCTCGCTCGAATTTGAGGCGATGTCGACCTCCTGCACGGTTCCGTCACCGCGGATGACCTCCACGAGCTGGAACTCGGTGGTGTTGTAGGGAATGGTGAACGAGGAGGTGACGCTCTTGTACCTTCTCCTGCCTTTTTCAGTGAGGATCTTCACATAGGAGTCGTACCACTCACCATAGGCGCCGTCCTCCTCATAGGCCACGAAGTGCCTGTTGTCCACCATGACAGCGTCTGCGTTCGGGTAGACCTCTGCGGTGACCAAAGCTGCAGCTTCCATGACATGGTCCCGGTTGATCGGCGTGAAGGTGAGAGCTGAGCACAGAGGCGCATACCCGAACAGCCAGACCAGCGCTCCGGCGCCCCATCCACCAAGTCTTGTCTTCATATGATTCATGCAGCGCTTCCTTTCCGAGAGGAATTTCTCGTGTGCTTCCGGAGGGAATGTGCTCTTGACCCTTGCATAAGACCAAAACCAACTGTACCCGCCAAGCTGTTAGTCGATTGGGAGACCGTAAACTATTTCGAGGATGGATTTCAATAATGAATTTACGATATGGATCATTATCTGGAACTAATCGGCAAAATCTGCAGAAAAATCCCTCTAATGGTCAGATCACAAAATATAATGCCCCGGTGCTGTTTCCCTGTCCATTATCTTGTCATCGGGTCGTGATATAGGAGTTGTTTTAGTGATCATTTTCTGAAATAATCCTGTTTGACCGAATTATTGCGCAAGAATTATTGCGCAATATGATAAGGTGTCGGCTGCACGGTTATGACTGAATGAAGGGAGGTTTGTCCAATGGCAAGCGCCAAGTCGAAAAAACCCGATCTCGGTATGAAAAACACCAAACAGGAACTCCTCGATGCCTATAACGAGGTATTGGAAGAGCTTGAGGAACGGAACCAGGCAGAGCTGAAGCCTGAGAAGAAAATCGAGGAGAAAAAGAAGCAGGAGGTGATCCATGCCGTGCGCGATGTCTCGATGGATGGCGTGGCCCAGAACATAAAAACCCTGAAAGCGGATATCGACAAAAACCTCTCTCAGCTTCAGGAGAGGCTCGAATCAGAGGTAAAAAAGCTGGGCCACATTCAGGCCGCAATCAGCATCCGTGATGCCGAGCTCAGAGAAATCTACGAGATCGACCGGTCTGCAAGCTCTCTTGCCGCGCTCATAGAAACCAGCAACCGCAAAAACCGGCTTTTTGAAGAAGAGCTGGAGCTGAAAAAGTCGAGCCTTCTGGAAGATATCGAAGAAACCCGTGGAAAGTGGGACCAGGAAAAGGCCCTGCGCGCAGCCGAGGTCAAGGAGCAGCGAGAGCAGGAGGCGCGGCAGCGGCAGCGGGAAAAAGAAGAGTATCTGTATTCATTGCAGCGAGAGCGCCAGATCGAGAAAGACAAGTTTGAAGATGAAAAGGCCCGCCTCCTCTCTGAGAAACAGGCCCTTGAAAACGAGATCAAGGCCATGCGCGAGGCAGTTGAAAAAGAGCTCAGCGAGCGAAGAAAGGCTCTCGCGGAGAAGGAATCGGAATTCCTTGAGCTGAAAAAACGTGCCGGGGCATTTCCTGAAGAGCTTCAAAGCGCTGTCGCCAAGGCATCTAAAGACACAGCAGAGAGACTCAAGCTGGAGGCGGACTATCAGACGAACATGCTCAAGCAGCAGTATGAGGGGGAAAAGAATGTGCTGCTCACCCGCATCGACGCTCTGGAAAAAACCGTGAAGGAGCAGGCCGAGCAGATATCCAAGCTCTCAAGGCTTCAGGAGGCCGCTTATCAAAAGGTGCAGGACGTGGCGGTGAAGGCAATCGAAGGGGCATCGAAGCACGGCTCGTTTTCCGGCCTGCAGCAGGCCCTTTCCGAGCAGGGGAGAAAGACGAATTCGGATTAGGCCTGACCCCATTCTTTCATTCATGAGAACAGTTCGCTAACAGCTTATATGCAATAGTTACAATTTGATCTGGGTGCGCCAGGGAAGTCTGGCTTGAAGGGAAAGGAGGGTAGTAACCAACCTGGAAATTCAAGGAAGGGACCCGGCAGGTGAGAGTTCTGCCCGGTCAAAGCGGGCGGTATGGGAGTCGTTCCATCAGATCTACAAGCGCTTTCCTCTCCCGCCAGTGGTCATCGTCCATAAATTGGCTCGTCCGTAGTGAATGGTTGCTTCTGAAGAGCAGGATGCGGGAAAGCCGCACGTCCGGATCCGTGGGAGGCCGGGTTGGGCAACCGCACGGTCTACCCGACCAGTAATAAAAGGGGGACTACTACACAGCCTGGCAAAAGACACTTCCGAAAGGAGATCATTTTGTTTTGTCATTGAGTTATACGTAGATTGATGCTAATTAGCGTATAACCATGAAGCGCATGCCGTTGGTCACGCAAACCCTCTATGCCGAGCTGGTTGAGCAGCTGATCATTGCCGAAGCAAACAGGTCGGTGGGAAAGCTCTCCGGGTGCTTCACCTCCAAGACCGTCAAGGGCAAGGAATATTGCTATTTCCAGTCGAGTGAGCCCGGTGGAATCTCACGCCAGATTTACATAGGCCCCAGGAACCAGGCCATAGACAGCTTCATCGAAAAATATCTGGGAGAAAAGCAGGATATAAGAGAGGAAACCGAGAACCTCAACAGGCTCGCAAGCCAACTCCGCATCGGAGATGCCAACATCACGGACGCGGAGACAGCCCGGGTTCTCAGGGCCTTGTCTGACAGCGGTTTTTTCAGACTGGGGGGAGTCCTGGTCGGCACGCACGCGTTCCTGGTAATGGGAAACATGCTCGGGGTCAAATGGGACAAACCATCTCTTCGCACACAGGACATCGACATCGCCGGGTCAGCTCGCATGGAAGTCGCGGTCCCTGATCTGGTTGCCGATATCCCCGGCACTCTGGAAAGCCTTCAAATGGGGTTTCTTCCCATCCCGCCCTTGAACCACAAGAATCCTTCGACATCGTTTCATATCCGGGGAAAGGAGTTGAGAGTCGATATCCTCACCCCCGCGAAAAAGCCTGATGATCCGAAGCCTGTTTTCATCAACAGGCTGAAAACGGCAGCGCAGCCGCTTATGTTCCTGGACTACCTCATCGAGACTCATGTTCAGGCAGCGGTAATCAATGGCGGTGGAATCCTGGTGAACATCCCTGATCCTGCCCGGTACGCTCTCCACAAACTCCTGGTTGCCGGGGAGAGGCCGGTATCAAGCAGTGTCAGGTCTACCAAGGATCTCTTCCAGGTGTCCCAGTTGCTCAATGTTCTCATACCGGACAGGCCTGGGGATCTCCCGGTGGCCATGGAAGAGATTCAATCCCGGGGAAAAAGATGGGTGAAAAGAATTCAAACTGGATTGAAGCAGCTTGGTTCCACCTATCCCGACACATATAAGCTGTTCCAAGACACCTATCCTGAAGCCAAGTGACCTGCTATACTGCAAGATGAGATCATGTCTTCCAGGGATGATCTGTCAGATGGAGTCAAAGACCTTTACAGCTTGAACCTCGATGCTCTCCTCACGTTTATCACCCTGCCGGGCATGCTCGTGACGCGCTCACTCAAGCAACAGTGAGAAAAAGAAAACAAACATGCCGCTCTCGCGCAGCAATGCCGGGGAAAGGAGTGGAGAGGTATCAGTCGGCAGAGCTGGTCTCTCCGGTTGTTCCGCCTGTCGCGCCTCCGGGCCTGATCTGAAGACCGGGGAAATTCTGACGGAAACGGCGCTCGCTGTCCTGCATGAGCTGGGTTCCCTGAGCCATCTCTCTTTTGCCCTGGTTGATCTGCGACTGGCCTTCCTGAATCATTTCCTCGCCGTCTCTGATGCGATCCCTGCCGGTCTGCGCCAGTTCCGAACCCTGCTCCCACTGCTCTGCCAGATCTTTCTTGAGGTCGACCTCTGACTGAACATCAGCAGCATATTCTCTCATGATATCGGCTGTAGTGGCCGGCTTTTCACCGCGGGCGCAGCCCGAAAGCGCAAACATCGCAATCCCGATAGCCAGAATGATTGATATTGAGAGCCTCTGCATGACTTACTCCTTCTTTTTATTCGCGTTTATACACGGATTCTCTGAATCATCGTAAGGCAGGTGCGCCTCCGGGCCGGCCTTCCATCCGGCCGTGAGATACGGCCGGATGCCTATGCCCTCTCCCGTGCCGGAGGAGCGAGCACACCCGGCCATCCGGCATGCATCCGCCTTTCTGCTCATATATAGAATAGTACGAACAGGGCCTGTGTTGCTCAATATGCC